>BNJU01004985.1_pt1 | contig 47088 bp, 70 predicted proteins | sample 8539281 | NCBI WGS metagenome assembly BNJU01 (sample SAMD00202456, study PRJDB9452) | human saliva metagenome | isolation source: human saliva | place: Japan
TAAAAGATTCTTATCTTTCCGATTTTCCCGATTCAAATAATTGGACATGCTTCCGGGACTGAAGCTATGTCCAACATTTTAGCTGCAAAATCTATTAAACAAAAAAATGAAAAAAATATTTGTTTTTTTGTTTAATAGACTTGCTATACTATCTTTCAGTGAGGTAAAAATCTATGAAGCTTATTGAAAGAACATCTTATCTTGAAAAACTGATAAAAGTTTATGGAACTCCGGATATAAAAGTGATAACAGGTGTCCGAAGAAGCGGAAAGTCTAAAGCTTATGGAGTCCTTTCACCATTATATTCAAAAAAAATCATCCGGAAGCAAATATTATTCACATCAATCTTATTCTTACCGAGTATGAAACTTTACTGGAATACCATGCACTCAACAACTATGTAAAAGATCATTATGTTCCGGAAAAAAAGAGATTATTCTTTTTAATCGATGAAGTGCAGATGTGTCACGGATTTGAAAAAAAGCTATCATCAGCTTTCATAGTGAAGAAAAATACGATATCTATATTACCGGTTCAAATGCGTTCTTATTAAGCAGCGATTTGGCAACCCTTTTTACAGGTAGAACCTTCCGAATAGAAGTATATCCTTTTTCATTTAATGAATTTTGTACTTATTACGAGATCACAGACAAACAGCAGGCATTAAATCAATATATAGTTGAAGGAGGTATGGTAGGTTCCTATGTGTATAAAGACGAAAATCTTAAATTGAATTATCTGAAGGATGTCTATAATACCCTCATTTTTAAGAGATATTGTCCAAAAATTCAAAAATCAGAAAAACCATTCTGATTGAACGTGTCTCAGACTTTTTGATGGATAATATTTCAAATATATCGTCCGCCAGAAGTATAAGCACTGCCGTTTCAAAAATCCGATATTAGTTCTTCCAATGCCACTATCGGTTCCTATATGAAGTACTTATGTAACGCATATGTTTTTTTATAAAGTGAGAAAATATGATATTCGAGGAAAAAAATATCTTTCTTCTTATGACAAATACTATCTAAGTGACCATTCTTTTCGTTATGCCTTTCTAGGTAAAAAGAAATATGGATTATGGCAGAACCTTAGAAAATATAGTAGCAATAGAACTACTCCGTTCAGGCTATGATATTTATGCCGGTGCTCTCTATAAAAAGGAAATAGACTTCGTCGCCATGAAAAGAAGTGAAAAAAATCTATATTCAGGTCTCAGATAATATAACAGAAAACAAAACATTGGATAGGGAACTGGTCCCTTTAAAAGCAATTAAAGATGCCTATCCTAAGGTAGTACTGGCAAGAACAGGGAATCCGCAATATGATATCGAAGGTATTCAAGTAATCGATATTGCAGAATGGCTCCTTATGAAAAAAGAAGATTTTTGTTCGATGTAACTGACAAAAATCTTCTTTTTGTATAATTTGACAACCATAATGAGTATTGCATGAATGTTTAAGTCGTGATTCTTTGGCAAGGGGTTTGTTCAAACCGCGGATAGTCGGCCCTAAATATCAGATGCAGTGGCTCTATCTTATCGGAACCGGTGGCTCAGACACACTACGGAAGAATCAAATTTTTTAACTTCCACTATTTTATCCCTTCCAACTCTTTTACGTACTGAACAAACTTCTGAATAGTCCAGATACGTTCCTGTTTATCACGCGGATAAGTCGATATGTATCGTTTGGGTACAACAAGAATAACTCTTTCTGTCTGCATCTCATCCATCTGCGCCGATGAAATCCCTTGCTGAAGAGTACATAAATACTTATTCCGGTCTCGAAGTCTGTCGGCTTCATTTAAGACCTGTCTCCATCTATCTTTACATGTTGTTTTGGCTGCAAGAGTGCATAAGTTTTCAATAGAAAAAGACTGATTATGATATTCTTCTATGGACGGAAAGATAAAATCCGGTTTTTTGTTTCCCTCAGTAGTGCCTTGCGCTGTATAACGAATATGATTTCCGTCAAAAATCGCGGATAGATGATGTTCAAGGCTCTTACCCGCTCGACTTTTTTTCTTCTATTTAGAACCTGATTAGCCATAACTATAAAGTCATCCACAGAGCTAAAACCATTCTGTATTTTATTCCCGTATCTTACCTGTTCCAATCTTCTAAAAAGCTTATATTCCTCATCAGTCCAGTTAAGTAAAAGTTGATCAGGATTCGATAAGATAAGGTGCTCATCATTTCTCACCGCATATTCAATCAATCGTGCTGCATGTGACATGGATTCTGATGATGGAAAATCCTCTTTGAGGCCTCTGATAAATTCATCAATCTCTATTTTTTTCCTTTAGCCCGTGATTCATCTGATTCATTTCAACCGGACAATTTGTTTCAGCAGGACTTAATCCAAATGCCTCAAGATATTGGTTGATCTCCTCTTCTGTATTTAAAACATATCCCTGATAATCTTCATCTGTATCCTTGACAAGAACAAATAATGCTCCTGTATATTCCGAGCTTAGCAGAGGAAACCCTCGTCCAAACCTCGTAATACGAAGCTCATTTTTACTTTCATACCAAGTAAAGCAACTCTCTGTTGAAAAATCATCCTGCCATCTGATATGCACATATTTTTTAGTATATGGTTATCTTTAAGTTCTCTTTCCGTAAATAGCATAAATCGAGCGGACTTCGACACAAGTATGCCGGATTGATGCCCACCAGTTTCTCCGCTATCGTTAGCCGAAAGAAATTTACAAAATGCAGCTCGACTATGTAAGCTGGCTTCAATAGCTTTTAAGCACATGACTATCTTCCATCACATACCATCCTTTTCGTGCTCGTTTAATTCAATCATATAATCCAGTTCCCTTATTCTGTTTACTATCAGCTTCGCCACATCCGCCATTAAAGGAACGACTACCGAATTTCCAAACTGTTTATATGCCTGCGTATCTGATACAACAATCTTAAAGTCATCGGAAAATCCTTGCAATCGGGCACATTCCCTTGGGGTAAGTCTTCTAGGATTCTTGTCCTTCTGCTCAATCAATATCTCTGAACCATCTTTATAATACCTTGCACTTAATGTGCGAGAGATTCCATTTCGATCCGCCATTCCATAACCAAATCCATTGCCTGCCGCTTTATGCTTTGCTGCATAGTTTTGCAGATATAACCATAATTTATCGGAAAGAGTATACTTATCATCCGCTGACTTCTCTAAAATATCCTTCATTAACGGTTTGGGATTCTTAGGGTTAATATCAAAACTAAACGGCAACGACTCTCCATATCTTTCTTTATCAAAGCCAACAATTAAAATACGTTCCCTATGCTGTGGAACATAATTTTGTCCGTCTAAAATAGCCGTATACACATCGTACTTAAGCTCATTTAATGATTCCATGATAATTTTAAATGTTCTCCCTTTATCGTGGCTTTTCAGATTTTTTACATTTTCAAGCAAAAAAGCCTTAGGTCTTTTCGCTTTCAGAATTCTGCAAACATCAAAAAATAAAGTACCTTGTGTTTTATCTTGAAATCCTGTTTCTCTACCAAGGCTATTCTTTTTTGAAACTCCTGCAATAGAAAAAGGCTGGCAGGGAAACCCCGCAACCAGCACATCGTGGTCAGGAATACTGTTTTCATCCACTTTGGTAATATCCCCTTCCGGCTGTTCTCCAAAGTTAGCAAAATAAGTCTGCTGACTATATTTATTCCATTCATTGGAATAAACACATCGTCCCCCTGCGCTCTCAAAAGCCAGTCTCATTCCTCCAATTCCGGCAAAAAGATCCATGAAAGTAAATGAAGCTTTTTCCTGATTTAATATTGGTTTTTGACGATTAATAAACTGAATTACCGCAGTAGAAATTGAATCCTGCATGGTTGCATTATTTTCAACAGAATACTCCGACAAAGCTTCATAAACAGCATTGTCAAGACGAATATGAATTTGTTTCGACATAACCCCCCCTAGGCACAATTCTATACCAATTGATTCCCTGATTATACATGTTTTATGTTATCTGTTCAATATGAAGTGGGGAGGGGAGTCGTAAGGAGTTTGAAAAGTGTGAACACACTTTTCACGATAAATTAAAAAGGGCTAATAGTATGTACCGACCCCCAAAAAAATTGCCGCTTTGCTTTTTATTCTCAACAAGCTATCGCTCGCAAAGCGTGCGATAGCTCGTTAAGGAGGAAGTCGATGAAAGCTTGCTTAATTCTACCGAAACCGTTGTTTGGTCAATATCTCAATCTGTTCCTGAATACTTTCGAATTCTCCTATCAACAGTTCATTCTGCTATTTAATCTTGCTGTTTTGTTCCGATAAATATTGCATATTATCTGACAGCTGTAAAATGAACTGAAGAATTTCATCCTTAGAAAGGCTATTTAATATCGATTTAGTTAAAGTTTTTTTCCATATTTTTCTACTATATTAACAAATGTCCCTATTAGTTCAGTTTCTTATAATTTAAAAAAATTCCCAATTACATTTTTTTCTACTATGTGATATCCTTACCTTCCTCAATATCAGAAATCATATCCACCCTTATCTGATGTCTCCCCCTCATATTCAGCAGAAAGCCACTCTGTGACTATCATTTTCGCTAAGTCCTCTCCTACAACACGAGCACCAAAAGCTAAAAATATTGGTGTTGTTGTGCATCTTTGACAGCTTTGCCGTATAAGGCTCAGAACAAACGCAGGCGCGAATTCCTTTGATTTTATTTGCAGAAAGGGAAATCCCCACCCCGGTTCCACAAATCAAAATTCCATAATCCACTTCTCCTGAGGCAACCATCTTACCTACCTTATAACCCGAAATCGGATAATTGAACCGCTCCTCAGAATCTGTTCCAACATTCACTACTTCTATCCCTTTTTCTTCCAAAAAGGTCATGATACTTCTTTTTAAAGCCACCGCAACATGGTCATTTCCTATCGCAATTTTCATTTTCTTTTTCCTCTAGATATCGGAATAATTGTCTTAAGCAGGGTACTCTTGCTAGTCAAGTGCTCCTTTTCTTAGACGCATCACTCCTTATAAATATGAACTATCCTCTAAACGTTTTTTTCCATAAAGACAAGCACCCAATATACCATTTTTCTGATCCTGCCTAGCATACACAATTTCCATATTCTGCTCGGGATAAGGCTTTCTTGTATACTCGTGTGCATAGCTTTCGAGCTTTTCTCTTGGAAAACCTTTCATCATAGGGAGTCCCCCACCTAGCAAAAATATAATCTGGATCAAAAAGATTTTTCTTCCGTAGCAATGACTTTTTGCCATATTGCGCACAAATAAATCTACTTCTTTTTCATCCTTTTTTTCTTCAAATATATTGTCAATCAAAAATATCAGGATATTTATCTGCCTTTAGTGCCTGAAGCGCAATTCCGGAAACAATTGTTTCCAAGCATCCTACATTTCCACAAGAACATTTCTTTTCATTTAAAAAGCACCGGCAAATGTCCAAGTTCAGATGCTACTCCATTTTTCCCCAGTAAAATCCTACCATTCAATAAAACTGCATTTCCTACACCAGTTCCGAAATATATTGCCCGAAACACTCTTATCTTCCGGAATCCCCAGTTCCTTCACATCATACAACAAAAGATTATTTACATCCCTGTTAATATAGACTGGAATCCCTATTTTCTCCTGCATTAAATCTGTGAAAACAAAATTATCCGGAAAGAGAGAGATGTTTGGTGTTTGTAAAATGATTTTTCTGCTTCGATCAATGGTTGAGGGTAATCCTATGGAAAGTGCCTGAATTTCTATTTCCTCTACATAATCCTTCTTATAAGCATGATAGAGATTTGAAAAGACTGAAAAAATGTCCTCCCCTTCCTTAAAATAATCTTGAGTTCTTTCTTCTCTATAATGACTCAACTGACCTTCCTGATCGACGAATCCGATTCGGAAACGAGTGCCCCCGATATCCATTCCTAAGATCCCGCTGCGTTTAGGCATTCTTTGCACGCTCCCTTCCTTCTACCTTGTCGACCGCCTCTTGGAATTGTGCCTTACAGAGCTTGCATGCTTCTCTTAAGTCTTCATGCAAGGAGAAGAGTCCCGAACCACCTACAATAAAATCATCCGCACCGGCTTCCAAGAGAATCTCATAAGTAGTCTTATTACAGGATCCGTCTATTAAAATCCGGTAATGATATCTCTTCTCTTCACGCAGAGCCTTCGCCTGTCGAATCTTATCCAGCATTTCCGGAATAAACTTCTGTCCTGCAAAGCCGACGTCTACCGTCATAATGGTCATGACATCGATTCGGTTCAGATAGTGCTCGATATAGGAAAGTGCCGTAGCCGGGTTAAGGGTAACTCCCACCTTCTTTCCTGCCCCTGCAATATACTGCATGGTGCGGTACGCATTCGTATTGATGGTCTCCGCATGAGGACTGATCATATCCACACCGGCTTCAATACAGGGATCCAGCCAGTCACTCGGATTTGTAGTCATTAGATGTACGTCCATCGGCTTCTTCACTGCGGGACGAATTGCCTTGGCAAAATCCGGGCTTAAAGTGATGTTCTTACAAAAATGGCCATCCATGATATCGATATGATAGCCGTCCATTTCCTCTTCCAAAATCTTCAACTGCTCCTTGATGTCCAGAAAATCCATGCACATCAGGCTTACCAGAATATTATGCTTCTTTGTTTCCATTTTCTATCTCCTTATACGCTTCGAAGCTCTTATATGCCCCCGGAGCTTTTCTATACAGCCATTCTTCTTATTTGCTTCTTCCGCCGAAGAAACGATCCAGAGTCACCGCTACAATCAGAAGAATTCCCATTGCAAGCTGCTGGTAAAAGCTGGAAACTCCCGCCATGTTCAGTCCGTTATTGATGGTACCAATAATCAGACCGCCAATAATCACCTTCGGAATGATTCCTACTCCTCCGAAGAAAGACGCTCCTCCGATAATAACCGCCTCAATGGCATAGGTCTCATAGCCTGTACCCGCATTGGGTTCAGCCGCTGCAAGTCTTGCAATATTAACCATACCGGCAAGAGCCGCACAAAGACCGGACAGTGCAAAGGCAATTACGGTATGACGATTCACTGTAATGCCGGCATACCAAGCTGCCTGCGGATTACCGCCAATCGCATAAAGGTTACGACCGCACTGCGTTTTCCAGGTAAATAGGCTTAAAACCAGAGCCGTAAGTAGGGCTATCATGACCGGAACCGGAAAAAAGAGGAAGTGTCCTCCAATGGTTGTTTGGAAAGAAGTCGGTAAACCGGAAACCGATCTTGCATTCGTCAGAATATATACTAAGGAACGAAGAATTGCCTGGGTACCCAGAGTAATAATAAAGGGCGGAAGTCCCGTTCCCGTCACAAGAATGCCGTTCAGGATACCGATTCCGAGTCCGAACAGTACTACTCCGACAAGAATGGCAAATACCGGTGAAAAGCCAAAGTCAACCATCAGTTTCGCCGTTAAAGCTCCGGACAAAGCCATAATGGAAGAGATACTCAGGTCAATGCCTCCAAGTAAAATCGCGAAAAATTCTCCCACACCGAGTAAGATGTATATCGAACTTTGCTCAATAATTTTCACTAAATTGGCAGATGTTAAAAAGGATTTCGGTCTTAAAATACCGAATACCAAGATCATAATGCACAGGATGGATACCGTAGAATATCTGTCCCAAAACTGTGCAAATTTATTTGTTTTCCCCTGACTCATTGTTCTATCCTCCATTTCCGGTGGCCAGCATCGCCAGCTTTTCTTCGGTAGCTTCGGCAATGTCAAATTCTCCTCTGACCTTTCCCTCAGCCATTACCATGATACGGTCACAGACTGCAAGAAGTTCCGGCATTTCACTGGAAACAACAATCACAATGATTCCGCTTTCTGCGAGTCTTCGCATCATCTTATAGATTTCACTCTTTGTTCCGACATCAATTCCCTTGGTAGGCTCATCAAAAATAAGAACCTTTACCCCTGCCGAAATCCATTTTCCAAGAATCACCTTCTGCTGGTTTCCTCCGGAAAGATTCTTTGTCAACTGTGTATCGCTAGCCCATTTAATCTGCAAATCCAGCTTTGCCTTCTCGGCCATCTGCTTCTCGCTTTTCTCCTGAATCAGACCGCAGACACCGCCGAGCTTCGATTTTTTTAGTAAACTCGCAATGGAGATATTCCTTTTATTTGAAAAATTCTGGAAAAATCCAGTTTCTCTACGGTTCTCCGTTACCAAACCGATTCCGTTCTTTAACGCATCATAGGGAGTATGAATCATTAATCGTTTTCCTTCCAAGAGAATTTCTCCGGAAGTTTTGGGCACCGCTCCGAAAATCGCCTCCATCGCTTCCGAGCGTCCTGCACCGACAAGACCGGAAAGCCCGACGATTTCGCCCTTTCTAACCTGCATATGGAAGTCTATTACCTTCCCGTCTTTTCTGCTTAAATTCTTAACCTCAAATACTACTTCCCCAAATGCACCATGGCCTTCTTGGTAAGATTTTTCCAACTCTCTTCCCACCATAAGACGAACCATGTCTTCTTCTGATAAGTCGGAAACATTCCAGGTTCCGACGTAATTTCCATCCTTTAATATACTGATTCTATCCCCGATTTCTTTGATTTCCGAAAGCTTATGGGAGATAAAGACAATTCCGATTCCCTTACTTTTTAAATCGCGGATAATTTCAAAAAGCTTCTTTACTTCGCTCTCCGTAAGAGAGGACGTCGGCTCATCCATTACAATGCATTTTGCATCAAAGGAGATGGCCTTTGCAATTTCCAGCATCTGCTTCTCACTGATGCTGAGCTCCGAAGCCAATTTGTTCGGTTCATACTTATCCAGATTAACCTGTTTCAATAATTTTTTGGTATCCTGATTTAATTTTGCATAATCAATGGTGGAAACAGGACCGATTTTTTTACTCTGCATCCTGCCCATAAAAATATTTTCACGAATGTCCAGCCAATTTACAACGCTGAGTTCCTGATAAATAATACTGATTCCGCCCTCCCTGGATATGCGAGGGTTCAGTTTACTGTGTTCGACCCCATTTAGGACAATGCTTCCACTGTCCGGTTGATAAACGCCCGACAAAACCTTCATCAGCGTAGACTTGCCTGCTCCATTTTCCCCTAAAAGAACGTGTACTTCTCCTGGTTTTACGGAAAAAGAAATATTGGATAGTGCTTTTACACCGGGAAAGCTTTTTATTAATATTTCTCATTTCTACAATGTTCATTTCTTTTTCCCTCTTTCTAGACAGGGTTATGAAGAAACTGAAGCGTTTCCCCATAACCCTGTGAATGATCCGATACTATTAATTTAAGTAGGACTTTGCATTGTCTTTGTTAATCAGAATGGCTTCGATGCCGTAGGTCTTGAATTCCTTCCCTACTTCCGGCTTCTCACCGTTCTTAACAGCTTCTACAAGTAAGTCTAAGGACTTAGCGCCGATAGCCTTCGGATCCTGTGCAACGGTTGCAGTCATCTCGCCCTTATCTACAGCGGAAATGGCTTCCTTGTCACCGTCTGTTCCGCAAACCAAGATGTCTTTCCCGCCTTCTTTACCGCTTCCGCAATACCGAGTGCCATAGTATCGTTACAAGCATAGAAAGCCTTCAAATCCGGATGTGCATTCATCATATTGGTTGCTACGTCAAATGCCTTTGTTCTGTCCCAGTCAGCAGGCTGGCTGTCAACCAACTTCATTCCTGCCTCTTCGAATGCGACCTTGGCACCGTCTCTTCTCTGCTCACCGGAGATGGCTCCTGCCTTACCTTCGATGATGGCTACTTCACTGCCCTTTTCCAGCTGCTTTGTCAGCTCTTCACCGGCCATCTTTCCTACAGCTTGGTTATCTGTAGCTACATAAGCGGATAAAGCGCCGCCAAGCTTGCCAAGAGCATCCGCATTGATCTTCTCGTCAATATCCACTACTACGATTCCGGCCTTGGTTGCCTGTGCAATCGCGTTGTTCAGGTTCACATCGGAAATGGGAGCAACACCGATTGCCTTATATTTTCCGGAGGAAATGAAGTTCTCTAAAATGGTAACCTGTCCCTCAACATCATCCTCCGTATTTCCGGACTGAACGTCTACCGTAACGTTGAGCTTCTTTGCCTCATCCTCAATGCCGGCCTTCATGTCCTGCCAGAACTGGCTGGATTGTGTCTTCAAAACAATGGCATAGGCTTCGTCTCCGGATGCCGCTTCCTCAGCCTTCTCTGTCTCTCCGTGCTCTCTGTTGCTTCCGCTGCTGCCTTTTGTCTCTCCTGCAGCGGCTGTAGTCTCTGCAGTCTTCGCAGCACCTGCACCGCAAGCGCTCAGTGCCATAGCGGCAGCTGCAACTAAAGCTACAATTTTACCTTTTCTCATAAATATCCTCCTTTTTGAGAAATCGTTTACTCTACAATTTAAAAAAATGTGAGTAAAGTTTCTTTACCTTTTTCACATATTAACCTGTATAATATTTTTCTCAGAATTATGTCAATCCTATAGCTGGATTTTTCTCTTTTATGTTGAGTAATCGTTTGCGCAATTTAGTGAATATCACAAGAATACACTTAATTAGGGTACATCTTTTTAGGTTTTAATATTACATTTCATTGAGTCTTCTTTTGCAATCAAGTTAGTCTAAAAATCTGTTGATACTGAACTGCCAAATGCACAGGGAGATAAAAAGTGAGTACCGGACAACGGCTCACCTGTCAAACGCCTCACCAAAGCATTAACAGCAAGTTCTGCCATCTTCCCTACGTCTTGATGTATACTACTAAGTCCCGGTCCAGTAGTAAAAGCTAAATCACAATCGTCAAAGCCAACAATCTTAACATCTTCAGGTACCCTCACATTTTCTTCTCTTAACGCTGTATATACCCCTGCTGCAAGAGTATCAGTAGTACAAAAAATTCCATCAAAAAAATATGCCTTTTTCTCACTTCCTCACGAATTCGGGAAAAAAAGCATTTTTGAATTAATGCATCTCCTACGTTAATAATATTCACATGTTCCTTACGAATTCCCAGCTCTGAAAGCGCTTTCAAAAACCCTTCCATTCGTGAATCCTGATTACAGTCATTGCTATTTGTTCTTATAATTGACATTTTTTGCAAGAAGCCATACCCAATTGGCGCTCAGCCAAATATCCTCCTTTAAAAATTATCTGATTCAATTATAATATCTTCTTTTTCTCCTCCTCTAGCAGGCCTGTCCAAATAGACCGTCGGAAAACGCCGAAGGCTTTGGTGATAGCGTTTCGTTGAAATCATAATAAAACCACATACATGTTGTGCTTTCAGGGAATGAACATGTTCTTCTTCCAAAGATAGGTTTTCATTTGTATTCCCTATGATTGATGAGTATCCCCTTTCAAATAAACTAGTCTGAATATTGAGCACCAGTCTTGCAAAGTGTGGATTTGTAATATCCGGAACAATAATTCCAACTGTCTCCAAATATTTTTTTCTAAGCCCTTTCGCAGTCTGATCAATCACATATTTCTTCTCCTGTATCAGTTTTTTTACTTTATCTTCTGTTTCTTTGGAATATCGTCCGTTGTGATTTAATATTCTGGAAACCGTTGCTGTCGAAACTCCAGCCATTTTGGCTATATCCTTCATCGTTAGCGGTCGTTTACTGTCATTCATCTGTCTACCTCAAAAATGGATTAGAATTAATTTATAATAAAAAGATACTTTGTACAAACAAATTAATTTTTTTCCAAACCAAGATGTATATTTTTCCTTATGGTAGTCTATTCCGATGACTTTATCAATTATTATTAGATCTTGATTTAATTTTTTTAATTGCTTATTTTCCTTATTATCTATACATAAAAGATACCAACAAAATATTACTTGGTGAAAACGTAATATTGGCAGTTTTTCTTGATTAATAGAAAAAAATGCCGCTTTATCCTGATTATCCAAGATAAGCGGTATTTTTGACGCATAAAAATAACTTCTAAAAATGCAGGACATTTATTTAATCATTCAAAAGAAGATTTTCATTCAGAACTTCTTTTGGTTTCGGGGTAGACAATAACCCGGATTTTCCAACAGAAATATTTTTAGTAACCAGCATTTCCAGAACGGAATATCCGATAAATACCGGATCCAAAACACGAATTCCCAGCCTTTTCTCCACACTCTCCGAAATTCCCGTCATCCCTGCACACCCCAGTATGAGCACCTCCGCACCTCGATTTTTTGCAATCCTTCCGGCATTAACAAGCTTTTCTATTGCCTCTTCTTTATTCCGTTCTACATCCAGCACACTCATATTAATAGCGACAGTTCCGGCAGAACGAGCCTGCATCCCATAACCGGCAACCAAATAATCCATCATAGGACTTGCCTTCTCTGACGCAGCAAGAATGGAAAACTTAGCACCTAGAAGATTCGCAATCCCCATTGAAGCCTCAGCAATGCCCACGACCGGACAATCAGAAATTTCTTCGATAGCATAAAGTCCGGGATCCCCAAAAGCAGGCAATCAGAATTCCATCATAATCTTTGACATGTTTTTTTCAAGCATCGAATCATCCCAAAACTTGCAAGCGTATAATCATAAAAAGACTCTAAGGATTCCGCTCCGAAATCGGAATGAATAACCTCAATATCTATCTCCTTGTTTTTTTCACCATAAGGATTGTTCTTCGAATATCTTCTGTCATCGCTTCGAAGTATTCGGATTTATAATAAAAAGCTTCATAATTTGACCTCAGTTCGTAATTTTTCCAAATTAAATCCATTGCAATTCCAACTAAGTACATCGCACTTTTTAGTCTCTATTCACAATACATTCCATCTGATTAATTTAAAATATTTTTTAAACCGCTTTACAAAATCCGACTCAGAAATTCTCCCTTCGAAGCTTCTTCATGAAACTGTCCGTCAGAAAGGAGACACTCTCCTCTTCTAAGAACAAGTACAGGTCAGCCCTGAGAATAAAAGTCCTTGTAAATAGAATAAGTAAGACTTTCAGGATAATGCAGATTTTCACAGGTAAGCTCATGAGATAGCCTAGGATCAATAACTGTAATATCTGCATCGCTTCCGGGCTGCAAGCACCCCTTCTTCGGATAGGTCCCAAAAACCTTTGCCGGATTTTCACAAGCCACCTTTACCAACTGCGGAAGAGTGATTCGCCCTTTAGCCACACCCTCTCCAAGAAGCAATCCCAAACGTTCTCCTAATCCGGATGTGCCGCTAATTATTTTCCGATAATCATCGGAAGTTGTTTTCTGTTTAATCGTAAAGGTACAATTATCACTGGAAACAATACTGATAGTTCCGTCCAGAATTCCTTCCCAAAGCGCCTCGCTATCTGCCTGAGATCGAAGTGGAGGACTCATCATAAATAATCGCCCTGAATCCGGATTTTCATATCGATCCTTATTAAGAGTTAAATAATGAGTGCATGTCTCCGCTATGACATCAACACCTCGTGCCTTAGCCTTTCGAATCAAGTCCACCGACTCTTTCGTCGTAATATGGAAAAATAAATCTTTGCCTTAATCATCTCTGCAAAGGTCAAAACTCGATTGACCGCCTCAGCCTCACAAACATTCGGCTTTGCTTCTGAAAAATCCCTTAGGAGAGAGCCTTCCTTCCTTGGCAAACAGTTCATCATTAAATTCTGCTATCGGATTACTTTCCGCATGAAAGCCTACTCTGCCCCCCGCCTCAGTAATCTTCTTCATCACCTTCAGCATATCCGTATCGTCAATCATGACATGCGCCTTACGATAGGTCATAAAAAGCTTGAAGGTCGGAATCTTATCTTCCCGCACAAGCTTGGGAATCTCATCCATTCGTGCATCAATCTCCGCCTGCGCAATAAAAGCCATCTGCTCCGCATTTTTCAGAAAGTCTTGTGCATTCGGCATTGATTTTATCCATCTTTTCTGAAGAAGCCTTCTCCGCTATCAATGCCTCTCTCTTTCTTTTTGCATCAAAAAGTTCTGCATTGACCATAGCGAGTTTTGCCGCAGTCATAGGTGAAACAAGACTTACTACTTTCGCATGACAAGAATAATCCTGTTTGCCTTCAGACATTTCTTTCAATCTCTCCCGAACCGCAGCTCGGATACTCATTCCGGGTAGTGTCGAAGAAAAAAATCCATGAAGCTGGTCACTCCACCGTATGCCGCAACCTTACTCGCTGTCTGAAAATCCATAATATCGATGATTCCTCCGAGCGGTGCCGCAATATGCATATGCGGCTCTACCAATCCGGGAAGAACCCACTTTCCCTGAGCGTCATAAACCTCTGCTAAAGAAGCCTCCGGATCTTCTATTTTTCCCTCGATCTGATATTTCCACAATCTTTCCGTCACGAAGTAATATATCCGATTCCGTCATTCCTGCACCACTTACTACTGTTCCGTTCTTAATAAGTAATGATTTCATTGCAACACCTCTCTACACATCCTTCGGATCATAAGCCGCACCCCAAGTCTTCGGAACACGTGATTTCTTAACCATCAGAGTTAACGAAACCACTGTTATGAGATACGGAAGCATTTGGAAAAATTGGTACGGCACCGGTGTCTGCACTGTTTGCAAACGGAGCTGTGCAGCATCGGCGGCACCAAAGAGAATGCATACCAGTGCTGTTCTAAGCGGGTCCCAACCTCCCACTACACAGGCAGCCATAACGATAAATCCACGACCGTTGGACATCCCGCCTGCAGAGAAATATCCTACCTCTGCAAGAGTCAAAACACATCCGCCAAGGGCAGCGAAAATCCCACTTAAAATCACCGTCTGATACTTAATCTTGATTACGGAAAGCCCTGCTGTTGCACAGGCCTTGGGATTATCTCCAATAGCCCTGACATTGAGCCCCCACCTTGTTTTGTACATGACAAAAGCCGCTATAAAAGGAAGAATCAAAGCAATCCATGTGCTGATCGGCTGAGAGAACAACAATGGTCCGATAACCGGAATACTCCGCATGGCTTTTTGGGAAAATAATCGGAAAGGTCGCTACTCTGTTCTGGCGGCTCTCGGACATTAACGAAAAGATGTAGTCTGTTGCACCTAAACAAATCATATTAATCATCAGTCCCGTAACAACATGGTTTGTTCTTCTGGAAACAGTCAGATAGGCAACCAAGAGTCCTAAAAGTGCTCCGACAACAATTGTCAGGAGAACTGCAACCCAGAGACTATGGAAATAGAAGGCTCCGATGATGCCGAACAAGGCACCAAAAAGCATAATTCCTCAATCCCCATGTTGATGATTCCCGATCTCTCCGCAAAAACCTCTCCAATCCCCACAATCAAAAGTGGTGCTCCCCATCGAAGTGTGGCTTGTAGCCAGTCAATAATAATTGAAAATGACATTACGCTTCCTCCTTTTCTTGTGGAGTATCCTTTTCGTCCTCGTCCTCATTATCCGACTCTACGATTTTCTTCATTCTTCTGGCATCCACTACTCCTACGCCGATAACAAAGAGCATGCAAAGGGCAATAATAATAGAATTCATGGAAGAAGCTACACCTGTCTCGATAGACATGGTTGCTCCTCCTGCTTTCAAAGCTGCAAAGAAAAGAGCCGCAAAGATAACACCGATAGCATTTCCGCCGGCAAGGAGAGCTACTGCAACACTCTCATATCCCACTCCGGTTACGAATTCCATAAACAGTCTCTGCTTTAAGCCCATTACCTCTATAGCGCCTGAAACACCGCCGATAATCGCTCCCACTATAATCATAATCATGATTTGTTTCTTGGAATCCACTCCCGCATATCTTGCAGCAAAGGGATTTTGTCCAAGCATTCTGGTACGATAGCCGAAGGAAGTACGATTAATGATAAAGTGGAACACAAGGCAAACGGCAATACCGATAAAAGGACCGGGGTGAAGGCTGGAGCCCCTCATCAATATAGGAAGGCAAGCCTCCCTTAGCATAGGGGAGACATTGGGTAAAAATGCCCCTTCTCTGCTATCCAAGCCACATTCGAAACTGCCCAGTTTGTCAGGAAAATAGCCACATAGTTCAGCATAATCGTAGAGGTAACTTCATTTACATTTCGATATGCCTTAAGATATCCCGGAATTGAGCCCCAAGCGGCAGCAAAAACTGCAGCCACAGTAAAGCAGATCAGAATATGCAGAACAGGAGGAATCCCGAAATTCTTTACTCCTACAATCGTAGCTCCGATAGCTCCGATATACATATAGCCTTCAATACCGGTGTTCCACACACCCGTTTTCACACCTATGGAAACGGCAATACCGCCGAGAAGAAGGGGCGAAGAACGAACAAGTACATTGGAAAAAGCCTGAGGACTTCCAAAAGCTCCTCTAAGCAGTGCACCGTATGCAAAGAACGGATCCACACCGCTGATACGAATCAAAACAGCACTGGCAATCAAACCAAGCAAAATACCAAAAAGGGTTCTTCCAAGAGAAATGACCATATCACCAAGAAACGGAAGCTTGATTATTTTCATCGCTTTCTTCTCCACTTAGCTCACCTCCTGTTTCTTTCCGAGCATCATCTGACCAATTACATTCTGATCCACTCCCGAAGCATCCAGCTCACCCATGATTTCCCCGGCAAAAAGCACAATGATTCTGTCACTGACAGCCATAATCTCCTGCAATTCTCCGGAAATAAAGAGAACTCCCGCTCCGCGGTTACGCTCCTTAAGAAGCGTATCATGCACTCCTACAACCGCACCGAGGTCAAGACCTCTGGTCGGATGAGCAGCTACATCGATAATGGGTTCCGGATCCAGCTCTCTTGCGATAACCACCTTCTGCTGGTTTCCTCCGGAAAGGTTTCTCACCTTCACCTGCTCCGAAGGTGTCTTCACCCTGTATTTTTTTATTAAATCACGAGCATTTTTCTTGATTGCGGCGCGGTCCAGAATTCCCTTCTTGCTGAAAGGTTCGTTGGCATAGTCCTTCATAATAAGATTTTCCGCAATGGAAAAATCAAGAACCAATCCGTCTTTTTGTCTGTCCTCCGGGATGTATCCCAGAACAGACGGATCCGCAATAACCTTGGTAACAGGTTTTTCCGTCAATGGAAATGGAGCCGGCTGTCGTTTTTCCTTAAACCCGCGATGCATTCCGCAAGCTCTCGCTGTCCGTTTCCGTCAACTCCTGCAACCCCTACTATTTCTCCCGAATAAACCGTCAAATTGAAATTCTTCAGAGCCGGAACGCCTCTGTCATCGTTTGCATTGACATTTTTTAAGTTCCAGAACTGCTTTTTTATTTTTCAAACATAGGACGCTCTTTTCGAACAATCTGTACCGGACGCCCCACCATCATATCCGCAAGTATCACTTCATTGGCATCGGAAGTATTGATTGTGCCAATATATTTTCCGTCACGAATAACCGTAACCCTGTCCGTGATTTCAATCACTTCACGAAGCTTATGACTGATAAAAATAACCGATTTTTCCCTGTTCGGTAATGTGGCTTATCGCTCTGCAAAGCTGGTCGCTCTCTGACGGTGTCAAAACCGCAGTCGGCTCATCCAAAACCAGAACCTTACAATCTCTGTACAAAGCCTTCAGAATTTCAACCCACTGCTGTTTTCCTACCGGAAGTCGCCAAATTAATTCATCCGGATCAACATATAACTCATACTCGTCGCAAAGCTCCTTCAGTCTCTTCTTTGCCGGTTCCAAATTCAGAACCTGCTTTCCGTCAGACAGACCGAGAACCACATTTTCAATAACGGATAATGTATCAACAAGCTTAAAGTGCTGGTGCACCATTCCGATTCCTTTTTCAATCGCTTCCATCGAGTGCCAATCTTCACTTCTGCTCCGTCCAGTAAAATCTTACCGGAGCTTGGTGGATACAAACCGTAAAGAACGTTCATGAGTGTTGTCTTTCCTGCTCCGTTCTCTCCAAGAAGTCCGAGAACTTCGCCCTTCTTTAACTCTATACTTACATGATCGTTTGCTATTACACCCGGAAATTCGACTGTTATATCTTGCATCTCTAGCGCATATTTATTTTCTTCCATAAATTTTTCTCCATCCCGACTATATACAAAGGTCTATGGTCTCCCATAGACCTTTGTACTCAAATAACAAGACGAGATACTGCACGCTTTGCGAGCGATACTCGTTATACATTGGAATCAGTGAAATGCTCTGCGCCATGCGCAAAACAATTGCAAGAAGCAAAAACTAGTTCAGACTGATTTTCCCTGACTTAAGCTCTTCTATCGCCTTTTCATAAGTAGCCTTTCCTTCACCAAGATCCGCATTGATAACCGGAGTAATTCCACCGTCATTTAGACCTATAACATGGGATGCGCCATCATTCAGATCACCCTTTGCAGCAAGATAACCTAATGTATTCCAAGCGTAAACAACACTACCGATTGTTACATCTTCTGCACCATAATCCTTTGCATAGTCAGCAACGGATCCGATAATCTTCACCCCTTCGGAATCCGTGCAGCAGCTGCAACTCCTGCTCCTGCAGCATCAAGACAGGGGAAGAGAACGTCATAACCCTGCGAAATTAGAGCAAGACTCGCCTCACGAGCCTTAACAGTATCAGCCCAGTCACCTGTCGTAACGGAAGTGGTCTGGATATCCGGATTTACATAGGCAACTCCCTTGTTAAAGCCTGCCTCCATCTGTCTGTGAGGATCGTAGAACTCACCAGTAATGAAAGCTACCTTATTGCTCTTTGTGGTCAATCCTGCAAGAACTCCTGCAATAAAACCCGCCTCACTATAGCTTATGGTTGCTGCCGTAAGGTTTGGAAGATCATAGGTCTCCGTTCCTACCGCAAAGACAAACTTTGTATCCGGAAACTCCTTTGCCACTGTCGCTAGAGACTCACCAAACTGCCCTCCATCTCCAATCACGATGGAATAGCCGGACTGTGCGAACTGACGAAGAATCTCAACCTGTTCATCCTGAGAAACATTCTCCTTATACACACACTTAAAACCGCCTTCATCTGCAGCTTTCTTCATTCCTTCATAGGTAAACTGGTTTGAAAGCTTCGTCTGTAATCAGTCCGGGAAGAGCCATTGCCACACTGGACGATGAACTTCCCCTCCACTGCTTGCCGCGCCCTTACTTCCGCCACATGCGGTTGCTAATCCAAGCATGGACAAAACCAGAACGGACGCAATCACTTTTTTCCATTTTTTCATAGCTACGTACCTCCTTAAATAGAAACTCATCAACTTAACGTATTGAGCTCAGTTTATAATTTTCCCATTCAAGCAACAATGTTGACAATCTATTCTTTTGTGTAAAAAAATACAGATTTTTAGACATAATGCAATTATTGTAGCTTTTAATGTCGAATATTTTTGTATACAATTTTGAGTAGAACTTGAATTTTTTTATATTTTTCTGTCATTATCTACAGAAACACAAATGGAGGACGGAACTTGAAAAGCAGAATCAACTTATGGCAAAAATATTCATTACCGGAATGATTCCGGTACTTATCGTCTCCGTCCTGCTTAGTCGTTCTTCTTTTGAACGCCTGTAAAAAGACAGCTTATACCCTCTCTGAAAATGCGATAGCCAATCAAGTAAAAAGAATTGATTTGAACTTAAACACCAGAATGAATCTGATTGAATCCTCCTGCAAACCCTATCGGACAGTATTTCTTCAAACTACAGCGAAGAAAGCACAGTTTTGCAATCTTCTGTATCCCCTGAGAATTATGCTAAAAATATGATTGCCCTTTTTCAGAAATTCGCGCTGCTCTCATCACACTGCAGGGAGGACAGTTTTATTCCACAGACGAAAGCCGGAGAATAAACCAAGAAGCTGTTTCTGCTATTTTTAGAAGAAATTAAGGATAATCCCACGAAATCTTTTTCACGCGGAAGCAGCTCCATCTTTATCAGCAGAGACAGCTCCGGGAGTTTTCTTTTTATATAAAGCAGTTACTAAAAAGGGGAAAAACATTGGAGCAGTTTTTTTGAACTAAGCTACCGCATGATGGGCTACAATATTTTGACACAACAAAAGAATCCAACAAAGTCAAACCAACTTCATATTAAATGAAGCAAAAGCAGGTCGTTTACGCAGACAATTATCTCCCCGACAATGTACGAAAAGCTCTCACCAAAAGCTATCTGGGCGGTTCCAGACGAACTGTTTTAAAAATTGACGGAAAACCTTATTTTTCCTATATGCAGTATAGCGGCTCCACCGGCTGGGTAATCGCAAGCTTCGTCCCTGAAAAAAAGCTGTTTAGCGCTTCAGCACTATTGAAGCGGCAGGCTCTCTCCATGTGGATACTTGGCCTCCTTTTTTCCAGCGTCTTCCTGATGATTCTTTCTCACGCCCTGCTTAGACCGGTAAAGCGCTTAAAGGAAGCCATGAGCGCCGTACAAAGCGGAGATTTGACCGTCACGATAAAGCGCAGCAGCAGTGATGAAATCGGTGATTTGAGCTCCTCCTTTAACTATATGCTTAAGGCCTTGAACGAGCAGATTGATAAAAGCTACAAGCAGGAGATTGCACGACAAAATGCGGAAATGAAAGCCTTACAGGCACAAATTAACCCTCACTTTCTCTACAACACCCTAGACTCCATCAACTGGATGCTCCTTGAACGCGGTGAAGAGGATATCAGTAGAGTCGTTATCTCACTTGGAAAGCTCATGCAGTACAGCATAGGGAAGAGCAGTGCCATCGTCCGCTTAAAGGACGAATATATGAACATTCATAACTATCTTCTACTACAGAAAAATCGAATCGAGGATAAGCTGAACTATACCCTCCTTTCCAATCCGGAGTTTGAGAACTATCCTATACCGAAGCTTATTCTGCAACCCCTTATCGAGAACTCCATCATTCACGGCATTATCCCTTGCGACCACCCCGGGACCATTCGTGTCGCAACCGATGCTGTTACAAACGGCTTAATGATTACTATCGAAGATAACGGCATAGGAATGGACGAAGAAGAACTCAAGCATTTTTATGGAGCTTTGTTATAATGAAGACAGTAATCAAAATATCGGAGTACAAAATGTCATGAAACGTCTTTTTCTTTTTTATGGGAAGGATGTAGAAATCAATGTGAACAGCAAGAAGGGAAAGGGAACCTGCATTCAGCTGATTCTCCCTGAAAGAGAGGATAGAGAAATTGACGATCGTAATCATTGATGATGAGCCGAAAACCAGAAACGGCTTAAATCGCATTATCTCAGCGCATGAAGGCTGGACCGTTGTACAGTCTTTTTCTTCCGCGGAAGAAGCTATCGCCTATCTAAGGGAAATAAGCGTCGATGTCGTCATTACCGATATCCGCATGCCCGGAAAGAACGGTCTTGATATGATTGCGGAGCTCCATGAATATGCACCCAAAACCAACTTTATCATTTTGAGCGGCTACGAGCTTTTTGAATATGCCAAGCGTTCCATCGACCTAAAGGTGCGAAAGTTCTTGGTAAAGCCCGTTTCCCCTTCCGAAGTACGGGAAATACTGGAACAGATTGAGTCGGAATTGACAGAGAAAAAGCCGGAAAAAAAGATAAATCTCATTCCCGACGAAACCAATAACCTCCTTGTGTATCGCGCCAAGGAGTATGTGTATTTGAATTACAAAAATAAATGTTCCCTAAAGGATGCCGCTTCTGCCCTTTTCGTTTCTCCAAATTATCTTTCTAACCTTTTTAAGGAGAAAACGGGAGAAAATTTTTCCACCTTCCTTATGAATGTGCGGATGGAAAAATCTCTGGATTATCTTATGGACGTAAAAGTATACAATTTTCCGAAATCTCCGAAATCGTGGGCTTTACCGATTACCGCTACTATTGCACAGCATTTCGAAAAAAATACGGAGAAACACCAAAACAATATAGAAACTCACATTTGAGATTATAAGCTCATGACTATGATATGCGACTCCAACTCGCCCAATTACCGTAAATGGTAAATAACCTGTCATCTTTTTTCTCTCCACAAAAATTGAGATAATCGTGAAAAGTGTGAAAAGTTGAACGCACTTTTTCCACTTTACAAACTTTTTCCACTTTTGCACACTATCTCAGGGAGAATTCAAGATGAATACAAAACTTGCTACAAGCAAGATGTGAACAAGGCAATGGGCTGACATTATTAAAGATTGTAAGGAGAGTTGTCTAAAAGTAGATGACTATTGTGACCAGCATGGCCTCTCCAGAAATGCCTACTTCTACTGGCTTCGAAAAGTAAAGGAAGCTACCCTTACGCAGAGTGGATTTGTGGAAGTCCGGCAACAAGTGGAGGTTTTCTCCTGCTATCCATCGCCAAAGTTAACAGCATCTGTAAACAAAGGTAAATAGTAAATAACCTCTCCATTTACGCTTGAACAGCAGTTTATGCTGTTCAAGCAAAGTAACTTTCATAGAAAGTATTATTTACAGAAAAAATTTCAGACTCTCACTTCACTCTTATAAAGAGTAAACCTATTATTCAAGAGAAAAAGACTTTCTAAACTCCTCCACTTCTGTCATTGTTGGCATCGCAATTTGTGCACCACATCTTGTTACAGTTAATGCACTGCAAGCAGTCGCAAACCTACATCCTTCAAATAGGTTCATTCCGCTTAAAAGCGCATAAGATAATGCTCCGATATAGGAATCTCCTGCCCCCAATGATTCAATTGCCTTTACTTTGTAGGAAGGAATAAAGATTACTTCATGTTCACTTGCAACAACTGATCCTATTGCACCGAGGGTAATAATCCAATCATTTCCCATTTCCATGCTCATCTTTAATGCTTCAACTTTTGCTTCTTCTACAGAATCAATTCTTGTGCCACAATAAAATCCGACCTCAATCTCATTGACTACCACAATATCACACTTAGCAATGTAACCTCGGCTCATCTCTCTAGCCGGTGCAGCATTATAAATAACCTTGTATCCAAATTCTTGTGCCTTATCTATTGCATAATAATCTACCTCTTCCGGAATCTCATTTTGTAGAATAACTATCTCTGCACTTTTCAGTACAGGTTCCGCCATAGCAACATCTTCTATTTTTAATTCAAAATTTGCCCTTTTGCAACCGTACAAAATAAACGTCCATCTGGTAATACATGAGCATCCGCCATTCCGGGTAGGTATATTAGACCTTTTCACATTCGTGACGTTCACATGGAATTTCTCTGCTCAGATAAGAGAAACTCCCTCATTGCATCTTTTCCTACAGATCCAATCATAGAAACATCAGCTCCCAGCTTAGCTGCTTGAACAGCCTGATTAGATCCTTTACCCCAGCCGTCAAAAATGCATTCATCCACCATCATAGATTCACCCAAATCAGGCATTCGACTTATTTTCGTAATAATGTCTTGATTCATACCACCTATTACAACAATATTTTTGCCCCATAAGTACTCCTTCTTTATCGCATTTTCTTTTTTTCTTTTTAATAGATGGTTCAACACAGCTAATAAAAAAGCTTTCTCACTTTAATTATCATTTATTTAAGATTTCTCAAAGGCACCACAACTATTAAAGAAAAATCAGGCAGGTATTTTCTGCCTGATTTTTAAATCATCAAAGAGCATATTTCTTACTGCTATGTAATTGTCCTTTTCGTCTTTTTCAAATGATTCATAAAGCCAATTGGATGCTTTTTTAACTGATCAGCAACAATAGCAACCACAATAACACATCCTGTGATTACCTGCATTACAAAGGAATGAATCCCAAATTGTGTTCCTACATTATCGATCAGTATAATCAATATAGTACCCAGCGCTGTTCCAGCTATGGACCCCAGCCCCCCTGCAAGAGAAGCTCCGCCTAATACACTGGCTGCAATTGCATTCGTCTCATACGCTTCTCCGGCAGTCGGAATTGCAGAGTTAATTCTTGCAGCGAGCATAACTCCAGCTATCCCATACAAAAGTCCTGCAAAGGCATATGTCGCATAAGTTGTTTTCCGAATAGAAATACCATTTAATCTCGCTACTTCCACTCCACTTCCTAATACAAATAAGTTACGTCCAAATATCGTATAGCGTAATAGCAAAAATACCAGTACCGAAATTGTCCCCCAAACAAAAGCCAACTTTGGAATAAATAGAATGTTGCTACTTGCAAAATCAGCAAACTGAGGTGCAATACCTGAGACTGTTCCTCCATTGGATATAACTTTAATCAACCCTCTTATAATTGTTTGCGTCCCCAAGGTTGCTACAAATGCAGGGACTTTAAACTCATGTATTAACGAAGCATTTACTCCTCCCCATATTACTCCAGTTACAACTGCAACAAAGCTTGAAGGAACAATTCCCATTCCCCATCTAGCCTGTCCCATAGCAACCATAAGTGTAGAAAATCCAACAATTGCACCACAGCTTATATCAATCCCTCCTGTTATGATGATACAAGTTTGAGCAATCGATATTACTCCGATGATGGCACATTGCTTTAAAATATTAGTTAAGTTATAGCTTGTCAAAAAATTTTGAGTTCCCAGAGACGCAAAAATAAACAATATACCAATAATAAATATAATGGACACTTCCGTCTTCATCAAAATCTTTTTGAAACCATCTTTTTTAGCGAATCCCTTTTCTTCTACTTTCACTGTGCCACCTCCTCATCGTAGATCGTAGACGCTACTCTCAAAATATCCTCTTCCCTCATTTGTTTTAATTCATCCGCTTCAACTGAGCCTGCAATATGTCCCTCTGCCATAATTACCATCCTGTCAGAAAGCCCCATAGCTTCCGGCAAATAAGAAGAAATGATGATGATTCCTTTTCCTTGCGCCGCCAAGCTCTCTATCAACTTAAAAGATTTCTTCCTGGCACCTACATCAATCCCCACCGTGGGTTCATCAAAAAAATAGTATGTCCGGGTCTCTACACAATAACTTCGAGATAACAACCTTTTGTTGATTTCCTCCGGAAAGATAATTTACAATTTGCTTTACATTTGGAGTTTTTATTCTCATTTTTTCCTGATATTCAAGTGCTCTTTTTCTTTCTTTTTTTAAATCCACAATACCAAGTAAACTAATCAAGTCATAGGAATACATATTGATGTTTAATTCCACGCTTTGGGAAAGTGCTAAAACCGTCGCTCCGCCGGTCTTCCGTCAAAAATCCTATTTTTATGCATCATGGCATCCCTAACAGAGTTTATTTTTATTTTTCTTACCTGAGATAAAGATATCCCCGGAATAAATTTTTCTGCTCCAAAAATAGCTCGCATAAGCTCGCTTCTACAAAGCTCCTACCAATCCAAAAATCCCAATATTTCCCCTTTGTGCAAAAGAAAAGCTGACATCCCTAAATTTCTCTCCATATAGATTGCAAACCTTGAGAATTTCATCCCCGGGTTTTGATGTTGAATATTATAAATATCCACCATCTTGCGCCCAACCATCTTGGCAATCAGGTAGTCCTTATTCACTTCACTTACATTCTTTGTTTCTACATGTTCTCCATCCTTCATGATGGTCACTGTATCACAAAATTTCTATTACTTCTTCCAAACGGTGAGAAATATAAATTATACTCACCCCTTTGCTCTTTTTAATTCTTTAATATAATGAAACAACGTCTGCACTTTATCATTTTCCAGAAGTGCTGTGGGTTCATCAAAAATAACCAATCGAATATTTTTGATTCACCGAAATTTTACTAATTGTAATCATTGCTTGCATAGCAACAGGCAATTGACTAATAACATCTTGTGGATTAATTGCCAAGTTAAACTTATCAATAATTTTTTGACTCTCAGCGTTTAGCTTTTTCCAATCCACAATTCCCAGATTATTCTTTGGTAAATGACCAAGATAATAATTTTCAGCCACAGTTAAATCTTTAGCAATATTTACATGCTGGTAGTTGGCATACATTCCCAATTTCGCAGCATCTAAAACAGATTTTGCAGAGCAAAATTCTCCATTCACGTTAATTTGAACTCTTCCTTCGGTCGGCTCTTCTACTCCCATAATACATTTTTATCAATGTGGATTTCCTGCGCCATTTTCCCCAACCAAAGCTCTAACTTCGCCTTTTTAATTGTAGTGCTAATTCCTTTAAGCGCTCGAACCCCGGGATAGGTCTTTACTATATTATCAATTTTCAAAATAATTGAATCTTCCATGTCTCTCCCCACCACAAAAGGCTATTAGCCCCAAAATAATATCCTGACTCTATTTTGTTTCAAGTTCCGCGAAGTATAAAACCCTTCAACGGAACTTGAAACAACCTTACCGCATTACTACATGATTCAATTGCAAGTCTTAACTACAATTTCTTTTACTTTGCTAAAAGACTCGGGTTAAGTAATGCAGCATACTTTTCTTCCTTCATATTTTTTGTTGTAACTGCTTCCGGAGCCATCGTAACCTTTTGTTCCGATTCAGGATTCTTACCTTGAAGTAAAGTTTCAACCGCATTCTTTAACGATGCATAACCTTGACCGTATGCATCCTGTACAATAATGCAGTCCAATGTTCCATTCTCAAGTGCTTTAATCTCTGTAGGATCAGAATCGACTCCGATAGTGATTACTTTATCTTTAATGCCGGCATTTTCTACAGCTAACGCAATTCCATCTCCCGAAATATTATTTGCACCATAAACACCAATTAGCTGATCACCATACGTCGCAATTTGGTTCTCAATATCTGCTTGAGCCTGTTCAAGGCTATTGTTGTTATATAATGTATCCAACACTTTTATTTCAGAATTAGCTTCAATGTAAGCCTTAAAATTATCCATTCTTGGTTGTAAAGAAGGATTAACATTGGAGAATTCCATAGCAATGATTCCTTTTTTAGGAATTCCTGCAGCATCTAGCTGTTCCAACATGATTTTTCCCGCCAGATCTCCTACATCCGCACTAATTGTTGTGTAATACTGATTGTAGCAATCTGCATACTCTGTCGAATCAATAGTTTCCAATCCGCAGTTGGTAAAATTCACCACAATTCCCATATTCATGGCTTCTTTTGAAATAGAACGTGTAGAATCAGGAACTTGAGTTGCACTTATAATCGCATCCGGTTTTTGAAGCAATCGCATTTTTCAAATGCTCTAATATAACTTTCCGTTTCCGCTTCCGTTGCCGGTCCTACCGTTGTGAAGTTGATAGATATACCATGCTCCGCTTCCAAATCCTTAACCGCATTCTTCATACCAATTTCTTGATATTGCCAGAATTCCGACTCTGTGGAACAAGATACCCACGTAATATTAAAAGCTCTTTTTATCCGTAGTTTCCGCCTTTTCAGCCTCTGTTTTTTACGGCATCTGTTTGCTTCTGAGTTTGATCAGCGCCTTGGTTTGTTTTTTCCACATCCTGATAAAGTACTATCATTCCCGCTACTAAAGTAAAAGCTATGATTTTTTCATTGTTCTTTTTCCTTTTCCCGCATTTGCAAATAAAATTGTTATGCTTTTTCCAATAAACGTGATTATAAACGCTCATTTAATTCAATTCGCTCGTTATTCGGTCCTCTTAGCATTATCCATTTTGAGCCCCTCTCAAAAACATGGGGTGCTTCACAGTAACTTCCCTCTTCAAAGATCACATTTTTTCCTTGTAGCTCTTCTATCACTTTCTCTAAATCTTTTACCGAAATAGCGAAATGATCAACAACTCCATCCTCCTTTCTTCTAATTTAGGCATCTTAATCAGTTCAATGACCAAGCTATCTTTCTCAACAAAAACCACTTGCACGTCTCCATCAGGAGACGAATTTATATTTTCCCAAACTTTATGAAATCCCAAAATATTCTCATAAAAGTTTTGAGAGATTTTTAAATCGGATACCAACACTCCAATGTGTACTAAAGCATTTTTCATCCAGGGGTCCTCCATGATTTTAAAAAGCTTCATAGCTTCCACGCTTCAAAAGCATCCTTTGGAATCGAGATGCTGTTTATTTATCCCATCTCATCTATAATTTGCGTTCCACAGCTGGTCCCAATTCTAGATGCCCCTGCAGCTATCATTTCGAGGGAAGTTTTTAAATCTCTAATACCTCCGGCTGCTTTTATTTTTATTTTTTCTCCTACCATTGCTTTCATTAATTTGACATCTTCAATTGTTGCGCCACCCGTACCGAAGCCGGTTGAAGTCTTTATAAAATCAGGTCCTACTTTTAATGCAATTTCACAAAGTCTTTCTTTTTCTGTTTGTGTCAAATAACAGTTCTCAAAAATAACTTTGGATATGACATTATTTTGCAGACATATCTGCACAATTGAATTCATCTCTTTTTCAATATAATTCCAATTTCCACTCTTCAGCTCTACCAAGTTCACAACATAGTCAACTTCTTTTGCTCCCTTTTTGATTACATCAGAAGTCTCAAAAACCTTGGTTTCTAAGGTACATTGTCCCAGTGGAAAACTAACCGCAGCATCGCACACCGTTTTACTGTTCTTTAATAATCCGGAGCAATATTCAACAACTGCATTATTAATTGCTACTGTTTTAAAACCATACTGATCAGCCATTTCACAATGTTTTCTCATATCTTCCAATGTTACAAAGGGCTTTAAAAGAGTCTGGTCTATCATGTTCGCCAATTCGTTTTTATTTAATCCTTCCATATCACTACATATCCTCCTATATTTATTCCATGCCCCAATTGCTTAATGTTTGGTAAGTATCTAGTAATGCATAGTAACTTTGATCAAAAACTTTTCTTAAACTTTGATATTTCTGATGACAACTCATTTGCGGTTGAATCACATCCTCAACCTTTATAAATTTCGAAATTTCCGTAAAGTCTTTCAACACTCCGACTCCGACTCCGGCTGCCACTGCTGCTCCCATAGATGTCGCCTCATCAACCCAGTTGAGTTTTCTGATTTCCAATCCATAGATATCCGCTATAATTTGCCTAATCTCCTTACTTTTAGCCAAACCGCCGATTACATTCAGGGATCTTATGTCGATTTCATCATTTTGAAAAACATTTAATATAATCGCCAGATTCATTATGATGCCTTCAATGCCCGCTCGAATTAGATCCTTTCTTTGATGTTCCATCTTTAATCCGATAAAAGCGCCTCTGCATCCGGATTCCACCTTGGACTCCGCTCACCCAAGATATAAGGAAGATATAACAGGCCATTCGCTCCTACGCTACTTTGCTTCAATTCTTGATTCATTAATTCATAAACACTGATATTCTGTAAATCAGCCTTTTCCTCTAGGTCTTTACATAAAAATTTTTCTTATGAATTGATATGAATTTCCTGCAGCTTGCATTGTTCCGTTAGGTGAATACTTCCCTTCAATCATATGAGCCCAGTTATAAGTCTTCATTTCTTTGTCATATATGGGCTTATTGGAAGTTAGGGCAACCCAAGAAGATGACCCTAGGTAATTAAATGCATCTCCTTCCCTCACGCTCCCCGCTCCTACTGCAGCGCATAATCCGTCTCCTCCTCCAACTACAATTGGTGTTCCCTGCGCCAATCCACATTCTTCACTGATTTTCTTCCCGAGCTCGCCGGCGACATAAGTTGAAGCGTGTATCTCCGTAAGCTTTTCTCTATCTATTTCTGTAATATCCAAAATTTTATCAGACCAACAGAGTGCTTTCAGATCCATACAATTTGTCCCTGATGCATCCGTATAATCTGTTATAAATCGTCCTGTTAATCTATAAATGAGGTAATCCTTAGGTTGTAGCATCTTATATGTTTTTGCATAGATATCCGGTTCATTTTGTTTTATCCACATCAACTTCTCAATGCTATAAGCCGAACTGATTCGATGTCCTGTAATTTGATAAAACTCCCACTCCTCGATATTATCCCTTATCTTCTCTTCTTCCTGAAGACTTCTCTGATCTGCCCATATAATAGCCGGTCGTAGCACAATTCCCTCTTTATCAACTACAACGCATCCCATCATCTGACCACTAAAGGCAATTCCGGCTACTCTTTCTTTATCTACATCCTTTAGCAACTCGTGATTCGCACAGCAAAAAGCCTTCCACCAGTCTAAAGGATTTTGTTCTGCCCATGTACTATTGAAAAAGTGTGTGTCGTAAGCAAACATTACACTTTTTAATCAACGTTCCATCTTCGGAAAACAAAGTTGCTTTATCTCCGGATGTTCCTAAATCATGAGCTATAAGATACTTCTCCATTCTCCTCTACCCCCATTTTTTATATCCAAACTTTCATATTCCACACAAAAACCAAAGCCTATGCAACAATATTGACATTTGAGATATGGGAACGTTCCCACATAGCATAAAACAATATTACAACTATCCCTATTCTTTTTATCTCCTAAGTTCTGTTCCCTTTAAAACTAATTTATATGGCACTATTTGTACTGTGTTCATCTTTAAAGGATTCTCTATTCTTTCCATTAGGAGTTGCATAGTAGCTCTTCCCATTTCCACAGTATCTCTCGTTACATGTGAGTATTTGTAGTCAATAATATCTAACACATCAATATGATCGATTCCAACAAAGGCGATTTCTCTCCCCAGCTTCATATTTCTTTCTCTTGTTGCTCTCAAAAATCCCAATGTTGTTCTATTATTGCAGGATATTATGCCATCCGGGATATCTCCTTGTTCATACATTTTCCAAGCTAAAGAATATGCAGTATCCGCCATGAAATCACCATGCAGTACATACTTTTCAATAACCGGAATATTGTATTGCTTCATCGCTTCTAAATAACCTTCATATCTCCCTCTTGCATGTTTTAGATTTAAGTCTCCGGTTATTATCCCTACCGTCTTGTTTCCTGACTTAATTAAAGCCTCCGTTGCAGCAAAAGCGCTTCCAAAGTTGTCATATACTACTTTGTCCAAGCTAATGCCATCAATGTCTCTATCTAACAAAACAACCGGAGCATTTATTTTTTCTAATAACAACTTGAGTTTTTTAGTAGCTTCCGGTTCAGAATAGTCAACTGCCGGGGCCGGGATAACCCCACGAACTCTCTGCGCTTTAAGCATCTGAGTGCTTTTTCTTCCTTTGCAAGACTATTGTTAGTATTAAAATATATAATATTAAAGTTATTCTGATCGACAACCTGACTAATTCCATTTTAAAACTTCACTATAAAAACTATTATCAATCTCCGGTACCACTACTCCGATTGTATTCGTAATTCTTTTAGGTAGACTCCGAGCTGACTCTGAGGGTTGATAGCTATTTTCTTTTATAATTTTCTCAATCTTCTCTCTTGTTTCATCATTCACGTACCCTGTTCCAGTAAGAACTCGCGATACTGTTGATTTTGATACTCCGGCTAAACCCGCAATGTCTTTTGATTGTAATCATTTATTTTTATTCCTTCATACTTCATTGTACCAAACTCAAATTTTTATGCAGGGAACGTTCCCTTGTGCATAATACTATCCTTTTGGTTACCATTTGTCAACCATTTGTTTATTTCGTATATTTTATTAATAATTTTAAATATAATTTTTGACAGTCCTTCTTTCCAATCACATTTTCCAAAGCTGATAATACAGCTCCTCAATTCCCTTGATATTCTTCTCTTGAGGAAGAATGACATCAACAGATGAGTGGAGGGTAGAGTACCCTTGCTGATGCTATCAAGGATTGTATATCCTATGATTCGTAAAAAAGCGATATCGAAAGTACCAATCCTTCTAAAGATATCTCAATGAGAGAAGTCTATGGATTAGTTCCTTAAAAACGATGTAATAGATGGAGTGGCTCCATAAATCCGGACTGGTGGTTTCCACTTTTTCGGAATGCAACTTCGCCGAACTTGTAGTATTCACCACATCTCACAATCCCATTCAGAAGACCAAGTGTAACACAATATTCAATACATAAATCTAGGCTGCCGATCAACAGCCTAGATCATTTACGATAAAACAACATACTGGTATCAATAAAGTTTATTAAATAATAATCTTTAAAAATTACACATAATTATCTATACTCTCTGCCACTTGTATCAATTCTTAATGAGCCAGTCTGCTATGTTTATCCATAATTTATCATAGTATTCCCATTCACAAAAATCAGGCGGAGCCCAATGTGGTGCACAGTCAGTTGTCACAACTGCACTTCGCCCTTTCCCATAAGAAGCAAGAGCAATAAAAGGATTACCTTCAACAGTCACAGGAACATCTGCCTCTGGTTTTGCAATTACTTTATTATATCCTAGGACTTCTGGCCATTCACCAGAAATATCTCTAAGAGTCTCATGCAAAGAAACCGTCTTAGGTTGTACACCTTCACAATGTTCAATCCTATCATCAACAGTTAATATCTCAACAGGAAGAATCTCCTGAACACTGGTATCATGCCACTTTCCTTTTGCATCTATACCTGAAAATGTCAAGTATCCTCCTACCATTAATAAAGCGCCTCCCTCTAATACATAATCTTTAAGAAGATTACATCGATTTGGCATTTTTACTTTGATTAAACGTAACTCCGAGGAAGCAAAAGAGTATTTGCTCCAATATCTGAAAGTATAACAAGATTATATTTTTTTATTTCTTCCATATAAAACGAAATTGTTCATTTGCAAGATGATTAGGAAGAAACGTCACTTCATATCCACCTCTTTCCAAAGCTGCTTTGAGCCATTTTTCGCCTGTCTCATAGCTTGATGTATAAAAGGCATCAAACCCCTTTACATGAGTGGTATAACTCATCCACGATTCTCCAGCCAAAAAGCACTCTTTTATTCATATTACTCCTTTCTTTTTCAATAACAATCTTTATAAGGTCGTTGACTCAACATATTATTTATGAATAAATATTGGCAAATCCCCAACTCCCATGTGTTTGTTCATTCCATATTTACTCATCCAACCTCCTGCTCCTAAACCATTTCTAACAATTCTAGATTCAAAAGCTGTTATTACACCATTTACAATCGTATAAATAGACCTACGACTATTTTTATCTACAATTGTTACATTTGCTACCGCTCCAGTTCCTAGATGTCCTATTTTTTCCTTCCACCACGAATTGCCGGTGCGAATCGCAAGAAAATCAGCCGGATGTACGCTCATAGTAGAAACCGCTTCGGTTAAACTTAGTACATTTAATTCTACTAGTTCAAAAATAGCTGGTAGATTGTCTCTTGTATCACCAAAACCTTTCATCGTCGATTGATTTTGTCCATCCGAAACCAATATTTTAATTTTCCCTTCATGCAAAGCATCAAATGCGATTTGTTGAGCTTTTCTAGAAATTCTTAACCCCTCCCTATTCCCCCTTGAAGGCCTCAACATACTTGTCACAAACTCGCCAGTTATATTTTTCCCATCAATTAAATTTAAGACTCTGCTTAATCCTTCAACTGCATCACTATGTGTACCACAGCCTGCAGCAGTAACATGCCCTAAGTGTAACGGTCGACCTTGGGATAAATTAACCATTCTTTCACTATGTTCTGGATCTTGAGTATGTGACATATACACTAACTTAGCCTTAGAAGTAATTTCAAACAGACGATCAATATTTTCATCAGACATAATATAATGCCCCATATGATCCTTAATTCCAATGATTAAATGAGCAGTTGCATTCGTAATTCCATTTCTTGTCATCTTTTCAGACATGATGTCTTCAGATAATTTTCCACAAAACATTTGAATCAGTTCTGCAGTACTAAGCCTTGTACTTAAAACCGATGCCGCCCCCAAGAAAACCCCTAAACTTAGAGGAAGTCCCCTATCTATCTCTGCCCCCAAAAGAGCCGGTGTCATAAAAGTATTACCAGCTCCAGGAGAGAGTCCAATAGTTACCCCATCTTGGGCAGCACAAAAAAATCGAATCTGTACTAACCTCAAATAAGTCTCCTAAATGCACATGTATATCTATTAGTCCCGGTAGCACCAAAAAGTTCTCACAATCAATAATTAAATCTCTCGCTTCTGTTTCAATTTCCTTTTGGTTCAAAAATAATATCTCCGCTTTCTATTGCCAAATCCCTTATTTCATCTATCCCATTTCTTGGATCAACAACTCTACCACCTTTCAATACTAAGCGTCTTCCATATGTATTATTGGTCATAAAATTCGTAAATTCTCTATTTTGATAGAACCTAATATCTTCATTTTTAGAAACTTTGAACGTATACATTCTATTCTCCGTCGCCTATTTTTATCTATAAAATTTCTTACGCTATCTCTAATAATAATCTGAGGCTCAAATTGAACCTTTTTGTCTCTGTACATTTTTTTCTTTTATGATTGATATTATTTTGCTTTTACCGACTCTCTTCCCATTTCATAGACCGGTTGTTTAATACTCGTCAAAGGAGAAATAATATATCTGCATATCCTACATCATCATATCCAACCAGCGAAATATCTCTCGGGATTTTTACTCCAATCTGATTGGCCCATCGATAAACTCCATAGGCCATCAACTCATTATATGCAAAAATCGCACTAACACCGTTGTTGTACAGATACTCTGCCCCCTCCGCACCACTGTTAATATCATAATCTCCTATAAAAAGAAATATCCTTACAAGAAATACAATTATCTTTTTAACGCTTGTAAAATCCATTAGTTCTATTTCTCGAGTCTTCCAAATGCTTAGGTCCAGTAATACAGCCAATCTTATTATGGCCACTTTTGCTCAAATATTCTCCCGCTAAATATCCTCCTTTCCAATGATCTACTGAGACAAAGTAGCCTTCAATATTAGAAACATATCTATCCACCATAACATGGGAATTTCCAAATTAGATAAACAGTTTACAGTTTCTAAAAACTTTTTCCTATTGTCTTCTTTTTGCAAGACATAAAATTATTCCATCTACGCCCTTATCATCTAAGGCTTGAATGTACTCTAACTCACGTTTATGATAATCATTCGTATTGCAAAGAATCAAATTCCATCCTTGTTCATTACACTCAGCCTCTACACCTTTGGCAATTTTTCCCAAAAACTGATTACTTACATCAGATATTATAAGACCAATTGTTTTTGTTTGTTTTTTTACTAGACCAACTGCCACCTGATTAGTATGATAATTCAATTTCTCTGCAATTTCCAAAATAATACCTTTTGTTTCATCCGGAATAGATACCGCTTTATTATTCAAAACCAAGGATACTGTAGTAGAGAAACCTGATTCTTTTGCAATGTCTTTTAATAGTTGCTCGCATTATTATCTCTCTTTTTATTAATTTTAGTTCTACCCATATTTTCTTAAACAGCTCCTCCTCAATTTATTAAGTTGGAAATGTCTAAGCATTATGAGTCCACCCTATTTTCCCCATTCCAAAATAAGGTTTGCATATATTTTTATTGCATCCAAATATTGTTTTATGGTTACATATTCATTTACTGTATGACATTGTTCAAGAGAGCCAGGACCATATTGCAGAGTAGGACAACCAACAATATTATGCCACGTTCTTGAATCACATCCTGCGGGAGATCCCACTAATTTAACATCCTCACCCATAGCCTCTTTATACGCCTTTTTAAAAACATCAACAAATGGATGGTCCAATTCCATCTCAAACGGATTTCCCTGTTGATAAGTTGTTATCTTTGGTTTATGGTCTCGAAGCCAATCATCTCCCTCACACCTTTTATATATTGCATCCGTATACTCTTGTATCACTTGTTCTCTGCTCATTACATTTGGCAAATAGTGAACACACGTCTTAAAACAACAATAATCAGGTATTGTTGATCCCGCCTCACCACCATAAATTACCCCCACATTACTTGATGGGGGCGGTAACAAAGGGTGTTTATACTTCAACAACCACCTATGCTCCAGTTTATTAATCTCCTCCATTAAGACATAAGCCTTTTCTATTGCATTAATCCCTGATAACTTGAGCCCCGAATGAACAGCAATTCCTGGTACTTCAATTTGGAAAAACACCCATCCCATATGCGCCACAATCAGCTCATAATTAGTCGGTTCACAAACAACTACTGCATCCGCTTTTACTCCTTTTACGGCTGCACACAAGGATCCATTTCCTCCTCCTTCTTCATCACATACCGTTGCATACTTAACTGTCACCGGTAATTGAATCCCTGCATCTCTTAGCACCTTTGTAGCCATTATAGATGCCATAACTCCCGCCTTCATATCGGCAACACCCAGTCCAACTATTTTGTCCTCTATAACTTGTGCATCTAGTGGATGAACTTTCCATTCTTCAAGGTTATCTGCAGGCATATGATCTATATGTCCGTTAAACAGAATAGATTTTTTCTTCTCACCATTTAATGTAGCATAAACATTAAAGCGATTATCATAATTATGTCCTGTATTTCCTTCATGGTATAATTCATTACACTTTATAATAGCCTCTTCTGTTAAGGGATCTCTTTCAATGTGATCTGCCTTCATTTCTTCAAATATCTTCACGAGATACTCTTGACCAAAAACCTTCTAAACCACCATCAATACCATGCCCAATATCATGCGTATCAATACTCACCAAATCTAAAAAGATACTTTATATACTTGTCTTTATTTTTCTCGATTGTTTCGTCTATCCTTTTACTATAGTTATCTAACATTTATTTCCCCTTTCCAACGCTCCTTCACAACCTTTACAAGTTCTTTGGGATTTAAAATACTTTTTCCTAGCTTCAGTTCATTTGCTATAATTCCCATTTCTGTACGCTTAATTTTTACTCTGTTCAATAATAGAGTCCCTGCGAAAAATATATCTCGAGCTGTTCCATCTGCTATTATCCGTTTTTCTAGCCACTGCAACTACTCTCGAAAAATTATCAGCCACAAATTCCATATCATGTGAAATTGTGATAACGCCTGTTCCTTTGTCTTTCAAGTAGTCTAGTAAATCCACTAAAATCTTTGTTCCTCTCAAATCTTGTCCTGCTGTAGGTTCGTCGAGAATGATATATTGGGGGTTAATCGTAAGTATGGATGCTATCGCAACAAATTTTCTAATTGTATAAGGAATTTCATATGGATTACAGTCTATGAAATCTCTTATTTGCATAATATCTGTAACTTCATCTACTTTTTCTTTATTTCCTGTTCTTGAATTTTATAGTACCTTGGCATATAAGCAATTTCATCATATACATTTTGATTAAAAATTTGATCATCAGGATTTTTGAAATACGTAGCCGACATATCTTGCAATTTGTGCAACTGTATACTCTCTTGTATTTAAACCGTTCACAAACACATTGCCTTCTGATGGCTTGTTTAAACCATTCATCAATTTAACTGCTGTTGTCTTTCCAGCTCCATTCTGTCCAATAATAGCCAATCTCTCATTTTCCTCAATAGAAAGCTTAAATCCTCATTTGCGAGGAATCCATTGGGATAATGAAAAACTTACATGATCTAATACTATTTGATTCATGAATAATTATTCTCCATTTATTTTATTTCTTAACTGCTGTATACATGCACCACGTGTCACAGGAACGTTATCTAATGATAGCCCTTGACATTCTAACTCGTGATTAAAAAATACTGTTTGAGGTAACATGACACCCCTTTCCAATAAGGTGAAATCAGCCAGTACATCTTCAGTCCTACCTTGTGCAATCATTCTTCCATTTTGCATAACGAGTACTTCATCTGCATACTGTGCTAATAAATCAATCTTATGCTCCACCAATACAATTGTTTTTCCCTGTTTTTTTAATGTATCAATAATTTCAAAAATTCCTGCAGTTCCATCTGGATCCAATTGGGAAGTTGGTTCATCAATCACTAAAGTATCACTATCCATGGCAAGCACTGAAGCAAATGCAACTTTTTGTCTTTGTCCGCCGGATAATGCATTCGGATTATTCTGTAACAATTCTTCTATTTTAAGTTCTGCTGCAATTGCAAATACCCTATCAATTATTTTCTCTTTCTGAACCCCGAGATTTTCCATTCCAAGCGCAATTTCTTCAAATACGGTTTTCCTTACACCGCTAATTTGAGTAAAAGGATTCTGAAATATATATCCAATACGTGTAGCTAGAATGTCGATATCTATTGATTCAATAGTCTGACCATCAATGATTACCTCTCCTGATAATTTGCCCTTATAAAAATGGGGAATCAATCCTCGAATTAAATTACATAGAGTTGTTTTTCCTCCAGCGTTTTCACCAATAACGCCATAAAATTTTCCTTTTTCGAATGAGACCGTAATATCCTTTAGTGCCAATTCTTTTTGACAAAGGATACTTATAGCTCACATGTTTAAGTTCTATATAAGCCATGATATTATCCTCCATAGCACTAATAATCCAAAAGATACATTTACTAAAATAACAATTATTTTTTTCCATCAAGCTTTTCTCTGGCAATTCCACTAACGATGTATGTTTTCCCGGAGCTGAAAATGCCCGTGCATCCATTGCAATTGATTTCTCTTCAACTCCGGATATTGAGTTTAATACTAATGGTCCCATAACAGGAATATATGCTTTTAACACGTTTAAGCATATTGCCCTCTGTTTCAATTCCTCTGGCTCTTTGCGAATCCATGATTATACGAGCATTGGCTCCCAAGTCACTTATGGTCTGAAATGAGGAGAGATTACAAATGATGTTACATGTGATAACCCCATCTTCTCTAATGCATATGATAAATCATCCCATTTTGTTGTCTGAGAAAACATAATGATTGCACCGCAAAATGCTGTTACACTGGACGATAGTAACAAAGCTTCTTCAATACTCTCCTTTGATATATGAATCCCCCATTTTTGCCACAAAATAGTTTCTCCTGGGGAAAACGCCGATTTCATGGCAAAAAGGAATACACCAAACATAAGCAAAACTTTCCAGTAAATCTTTAAATATGATTTTAAGCATTTTGCTGAAGCAGCTACAACAAATAACATTACTACAACAGAAAAGCCATATATGTAGTTACCAATCAAAAACACACTCAAACCTAGCAATAAAAAAATATTCAACTTAGACAAAGGATTAAGATCATTGATTGGATTTCCCGTCCGCTTCGGTTCCAAGAATTGTTTTTGCAAATGTAATATTGTCCATGAGAGTTGCTCTAATCCTGTTCTAAGTTATCGATAAAAACTTTGCATTCGGTAGTTTCACTTTCAGTCTGTCCGGAACTGCATTTAAAACAATGCACACTATAACCATACACACAACTTTATCAATGGTTTCACTGACAATTTCACTCACAAAGGTTGCAGGTAAAACATCCCACCCTGCAGACATCAACGCTGCCACAATAGCACTTGCACCTGTTCCAACAAATCCTCCTAAAAGAAATGCGGTAGTTGGTACTGCAAGTGCCGCATCAATAACAGCAACCACAACACCAGCCAAACCTGATTTTATGGGAGATTTAAACACGCTCCATTTGGCAAAAAAATGACTTTCAATAGCAAAAAGCATAGCTATTTCAGTGTACGCCAACACAGTGGGAGCCGTAATTGCATTCAACAACTGCGTACCTATCGCTATAATTAATCCAGGAACAATTCCGCAAAGTGCAGCAATAACAAACGTTCCAATCGAATCCAAAAAAACCGGCAATTTCAACATCAAAAGCCAATTGTCCTCCAACAACATTCACAGCAATTCCAATCGGAATCAAAAAAACCGTTAGTTTATTCCATTTCTTCATACATTGCCTCCTTCACGCGCTTTAGTAAAACGTTTTACTTTAATTGTATTTTATTATTGTTGTTGAGTATTGTCAAAATTTTTTTCATCTCATATGTATGACTGAGTTTTTTTATTCAAAGGATATATATTTTTATTCTTTAAATGTTACTCATATACCTATCGAACGTTTATTAAGAACTTTATCTAAAATTCCATTTCTAGATAATATAATCCATTATTCTTCCCTTAGACTTAGCAGATTTTTCTACCTCACCCAATTTAGGAATTGAAGGAGCTGCACCATTCTTTGTACATGCAATTGCAGCTGCAAAAGAAGCTATTCTCATGCTATCTATAACAGTCATTCCTTTCATTCTCATAGCAACAAAATAACCTGTATATGTGTCTCCTGCTCCGGTTGTATCTACAGCTTTTACCGGAATGCATTCTTGATAATTTTTATTATCGTTTACCCCAAAATAGTAAGATCCATTAACTCCAAGAGTTAATAAAAACATCTGACTTAGGAAAAATTTTTCGCATTCCATTTTCAATAGCCTTAACATCCGAGCTCCCAATTAATTGTTGAGCCTCAACTTCATTGAGAATAAATAGAGAAATTTTTTGCAAATCACATTTCTTTAGTTCTTGGTTATAAGGAGACGGATTCAGCACAATGAACATTTTCTGTTTATATGCTCTTTGAATTAGATATGCTAGCTCATTTATTTCATTCTGAAGAAGTAAAATGTCGCCCTCTTCAAAGTAACTAATGACTTCATCTATCTTATTTCTCTTTTGAGACCGATTCGCTCCTCCGAATAGAAGTATACTATTTTGTCCATTTCGATCTACCTGAATAAAAGTATGGCTACTTTTCCCACTTACATGTTCCAAAAAAGACGTATTCACACAAGAATCTTTACATACCTCTTCTAGCAAATCTCCTTCTTCTCCCACTTGTCCAGCCAAATAAACATCTACTCCCGCTTTTGCTAAAGCTATTGACTGATTTAGCCCTTTGCCACCTGCCACTGTGGTCATTGAAACAGAGGATTCAGTCTCACCGGGTGCCAAAATATGATCCACCTCATATACATAGTCAATATTTAGAGATCCGTAAACTAATGCTTTCATAGTAGAGCCTTTCTAACTGCAATAACCGTCTTTTCACATAATTCATCTATAGTCAAATGTCTTACTGTTCTCATCAATGTATATATATCTTTTCCAATCGGCTTAATCCAACGCTCATCCACGCCATCCATTCCTTTCATACATAGTAGTGCATTTAGGACTGGAGCCGCAGTACAGTCTACATCTTGACCTTCCATCGCAATAATATAGCATGTTTCTTCAAAATCATTGTTTCCGAACCATAATGCAATAATCTCCGCCGCAACATTTGGATAAGCATGAATCCAGTTATATTCTTTGAACTTTTCCTCAATCTCTCTCCATGCTTCCTCCCACGTTGTCTTATCTCTACAAATTCCCAACGTATAATTTACTACAGAGTAATATTCACTTTTATGGGGAATCATATCTATAGTTTTTTCCAGAATCAGCTTCATATCGTGTTCTACAAAACTCAAAGACACCAATACTGCATTAAAAATTCCGCCAAGCATTCCACTATTAGAATGAGATACAACACTATCGTCCGCTGCAAGTCTTGCTGCAAGCTCTGGGTTCCCCGGCGCAAGCATCCCATGCAATGGAGTACGCATTTGCGCTCCTATCCAATCCGAAAAATAATTGTTAATTTGACCACTAAATGGCGGCAATAAACCAGAACGAAGATTTTCTAATGCTATTTTTTCCGCAGAATAACCATCAGCTATCATTTCTAACCATTTATCTGCAACATCTAAAGATGTAATAGAGTATCCCTTATCGCAGAACCCATCTAAATATGCTAACTCATAGGTTATGTCGTCATTATATGTTTCAGGTTTTCTTAAAAATCCTCTAACTTCTCCAAAACGTTTTCGAATATTGTCCGTTGTATAACCTTCTATTTGCGTCCCTAGACAACCGCCTATAAGTTGTCCCATCCAACCAGCATATACTTTTTCTTGATATTTAGTACTCTGTACATCGTAGTAAACCGGCTCAGCAAAGCTCACATCCGCTTTGATTTCAGAAAAATCACGATAAATTTGATACTGCCAGTAGGAAGAATTTTTATCAATCTTTGCATTTTGCAGTGCACGGTAAATGCGTGCAGTAATAACTTGAGTGCTGCCCCATCCCTGTCTTGACATGCTTTAAGGTAAAGTTCTATCCACTGTTCCGCTTCAGAGACATCATATCCTTTTTCCCGCATACACTCTATTGCCGCAACAACCAAATGACATGGTGCTTTTGACCCAGGTACCTCACTATACCAATCTATAAATAGCTGCTTATCTGAAGCATTGCCATTCTCTAAGTAAACCATCCAATCTTTCTCATTGTCGCATTTTTCTTCGACTCGTGGCGGAATAGCTTCCGATATCCATTGTCTTTCATATTCCCAAGCTCTTTTTTCCATATTTTTATTCTCCATATTCAATAACAATATTCAAGATTTATACTTCATTACCTTATGCGGTTTTTCCTCTTTTTGAGACGTAAAGGAGTAAATCGAAATTGCAAAAATGGTCACTAGATAAGGAATGCATTGTATGAGTTGCGAAGGAAGATTAAGCATTTGCAAACGGATAGCCAAACAGTCTGCCATTCCAAAAACAAAAAAACCGTCATCATAATGATACGGCATCCCTCTGCCCATAGCTTCTGCAGCCATTCCAATCCATCCTCTACCAGCAATCATATCCCTTGAAAAGAAGGAAACATATCCCATAGACATATATGCACCTCCTATACAGTAAAAGTCCCTGCAAGCGTTAAAGCCATAATTTTTGTATTTAAAAATATTTAAACCAACAGATTTTTGCAGCAGCTTCATTTTTCCCCTACCGCACGAATTCTAACACCTGACGGCATTTTTCCAAAAAAACAACGCAAGAAAAGCTGCAAAAAAACCACCGAGATAAGTGATTAGATTATGTCCGGAAAATATTCCTCCCAAAATAGGAATATTTTCAATGAGAAGAATTCTAACAATAGGAACCACCGGACTATTCAAATTTTTGTGTAGATCCTTTATTTCCTGTCAAAAATATGTGATAAAAACTGTCATCCCTCCAGACAAAGTATTTAAAGCAATTCCCGCAAGAACAGAATTAGTATGTAATACCATAGTGAAATATCCAAAAATAGGCTAACAAAATCCCCACAATTACAGCAGATAAAAATACCTCCTAAAGCGCTGTGTGTGAAATAACCAAAGACAGGTCCAGCAAGAGAACAAGCAAGCATAATTCCCTCCGTACCAATCGGATCAATTCCGCCCTTCGTGAAAACCATACACGCTAAAGCAGCATATAAAATCGGAGTCATTACTCGTAGCGATGTAAAAAAGAAGTCTGTAGAAATAATTGTGTTCCAAATATTCATACTCCCTCCTCTATTTTACCAAGTCAGCTTCTCTAACTTCATTAATGACCATTTTTTTCTTGAGTCCGCTCAAAATAGCAGTGGCAGAAATCAATAAAACCATAACTGCCTGAATAATATTAACTATTTCAAAAGGTATATCTGAAGTTCTTGACATGATATCTGCTCCGATTCTCAAATAAGCTAGAAAAAATGCCGCAATAGGTACATATTGAATTTTATTTTTTGCAACAATCGCAATTAGCACTCCATCCCAACCATAGCCTGGTAGAGAGCTATATTGGAAGCGTCTATACATTCCAAATAACTCAACAGATGCTCCAATCCCTGCCAACATTCCGCCTATCGCTTGTGTAAGAAAGATAATTTTATCAGATGATATTCCCGAATATTCTGCCATATTTCTATTTTTCCCTACCAGCGTCGATTTAAATCCTATTGAGGTTTTATTCATAAACACATACATAAACAAAACAGTCACAATTGCTATTATTAAACCAGTGGACACTCTTGTTCCGGGAATCAATATTGGAAGTTTAATGTTATCCGAAACTTAAAAGAATAATTTACATTTTTGTGTTGGGTCATACAAGAACGTAGAAATAATCCATGATCCAAAAACAAACAAATATAATTAAGCATTAAAGATGTTACTAAAACATTTGCTCCCGTTTTAACAGAAAGCACCCCCGGGATTGATGTAATTATTCCACCTACAAGTCCAGCAAAAACCATTGAAACAATTAGTCCTCCTATCCCAGGAATCTTAATTGTTAGTGCAGATGCACAAGCTGTTACCGCCCCAAGAAAAACCACCTTCCATCGAAAGATTGAATAGACCCAGTATAAACAAAAGTATCACCGACATCCCAGTAAAAATGAGAGGAATCATCGCCTCGATTACATTTCCAAATCTCCTCAAACTTCCAAGAGGACCAAATACAAAAAGCAGCTATCGCTGTCAAAGGTTCATTAGAAACCAATAAAATAATAAAAAAACAATTAATAGAGATAAATATAGCCAACATAGTGCGAAACATTTCTATATAGGATGATAATGGTTTCTTCCTTTTTTTCATGCCTATTCCTCCTGTCTTTTAAGTCCCAACATATAACTTCCTAACTCATATTCATCTACTTTACTGGCATCAGAAAAAAATGCAGATTTCCTACCTTCACACATAACCATTACACTATCCGACAACTCCATTATCTCATTCAAATCAGCAGAAATCAGTAGGATAGCCTTTCCCATATTTCTCAACTCAATCAATTTTTTCCAGATAAACTCATTTGCTCCTACATCTATACCCCGAGTTGGTTGATTTGCTATCAAAATTTCAGGATTTGAAGAAAACTCTCTTGCAATGACTATCTTCTGCATATTCCCTCCAGAAAGACTTCCAACTTTTTCCTCATCACTTTTGCAAAAATTTGAAAATTGATTTATTAATTTTTCTGTATATTCATGAATTTTTCTATTATCCAACATAGTATAACTGCGAAATCTGCCATCATCTATTTGGTTTGCAACAAGATTTCCCCAAATAGAAACTTCAACAGATACCCCCGTTTTTCATTCGATCTTCCGAAACATAAGATATCCCCATATCTCTAATGTTACGAACTGAACTTCCTATAATATTTTTATCTTTATATAAAACTTCACCTGTACATTCTTTATGAATTCCAAAAAAATAACCTCCAGCTCACTCTGCCCATTTCCTTCTATTCCTGCAACCCCTAAAATCTGACCTTTATGTAATTGAAAGGATACATCCTGTAAAACTTTTCTACTCTCTTTTATATAAGACAAATTTCTTACATCAAGTATTATCTCCCCAAAATTAGCCCGTTCCTTCTTCACCTTCAACATCACATCTCGACCAACCATAAATCTTGAAATATCCTCTTCTGATGCATTATTCACCAGCATTGTTCCTACAGTATGTCCATCTCGCAGGACTGTAATTCTGTCACAAATCTGCATCACCTCTTTGATTTTATGGGAAATAAATATAATAGTATGTCCACTCTTTTTGAGTAAAAGCAATTGTTCAAAAAGTTCCTGTGTTTCCTGAGGAGTTAAAACTGCCGTAGGTTCATCCAAAATGAGTAGTTGTGCCCCACGTAGCAGTACTTTAAGTATTTCAACTTTTTGTTTTAATCCCACCGATATATCTCTTACAACAGACAATGGATCTACATTTAAGTTATATTTTTTTGCTGTATCCCTCACTATTTTAACTGCTTCATCTCGATTAACTAAACATCCTTTTTTAGGTTCCATTCCCAAAAGTACATTTTCATAAACCCGAAGAGAGTTCACCAACATAAAATGTTGGTGAACCATCCCCACGCCCTTTCCGATCATCTCCGAAGCATCTTGAGGGTTTACTTCCTCACCTCTAAAAAAAATTCTTCCTTCAGTTCTTTCTTCATCTCCAAATAATATTTTCATTAGAGTACTTTTACCAGCACCATTTTCACCCATCAATGCATGGATTTCTCCTTCTCTTATTGATAAGTTTACATCCTGATTAGCAATAGTACCATTAGGATAAATTTTTGTTATATGCTCCATCCGGAGAATCTCTCTATCCATATTCTATCTCCCTGCAATTTCAAGAAAATACAATAATTAAACCAAATTTTATGGTGCAACAGACTGAATCAAATCATCGATTTTCTTCTGGTCTACATCCCCTAATGCAGTAGGAACCTCTACCTTTCCGTCTGCCACTTCTTGCTCAGCTTCTTTGACTTTTTTTCTAATGTCTTCAGGAACATTTTTTTCATAATAGCTATTTTCAGCTAGGCATGAACCTTTTTCCTTCAATCCAAGATTTTTCCATTTTTCCATATGGGACTTTTCCTTCTGATTCGAGTTGAGCAGTTCGATAAAGAGATTCTCCTACATTTTTCATTACAGAAGTCAAAATCGTATTCGCTTTCTTCTCGTCTGACCCAGCAAAAAGCATAGATTGGTCAGAGTCAACTCCAATGGTATATTTTCCCATTTCTACAGCCGCATCCACACATCCTAGACCAGCTTGTTCAGCCGCAGGAAATACCACATCTACTCCTTGATTAAACTGAGCAATCGCAGTCTCTTTTCCTTTTGCTGTATCATCCCATGAACCAATATAAGAAACATAGACCTTTATTTCAGGATCTATAGATTTTGTACCCGCAATATAACCAACCAAAAAGTCAGTGATAATTGGATGTTCATCTCCACCAATGAAACCTATTTTCTTTTCATCATTAGCAAATTCCATCTTTGATTCTGTAACCAATGCCGCTAATACCCCCGCAAGATAGGAACCTTCATTTTGTTTATATGAAATTGCGTACAGGTTAGGCCATTTTCCTTCTTCCATTGTGGAATCAAACATCACCCACTTTTGATTAGGAAATTCTTCAGCCGCCTGCTCAATTACTTCAGCAGATGATGAGCCATTGGAAACTATAATATCCCATTCCCCACTTTCAGCCAAATCTTCATATGCAGGGAGCCATTTTGTATTATCCCTACCTATTTCAACAACTTTTGTTTTTAATCCCATCTCCGTTGCCATCTTTTTCATTCCTTCATTAGCAGAATCATTAAAGACTTATCTCCCAATTGACCTGTACACACAAACGCAACCGAGGTTTCTTCACCTGTCCCTGTTCATTTTCTACTTTTTCAGTAGTCTGCACACCTTCGTTACCACCATTCTGCTTATTGGCACAAGCCAAAAGTGACACAGCCATCGAACACGCCATTAGTGTTACTAAAAGTTTTTCATTTTTCTCCTCCTTGATATAAGCTTTAACTATTTTTATAGGAAATAATTTTCCTAAATTATTTTCTTAATTGAATAATATTGTACAACACTTTATTTGTCAATAAAAACTGTGTATTTTTCACCATATTATTTTTTGTTAATCATAAATTATTTATACATATTTTTCAATATACATTCCTGCTATAATTTTATAAAAATTACATTAGGGTTTTCCAATTACTCTTAGACAATAACACTATTTATTTCAAATTGCTTTTTATTCGAAGCATGACATGTGATTAATTATGACAATTCAAGAACTCTAAA
>BNJU01003741.1_pt1 | contig 47061 bp, 79 predicted proteins | sample 8539281 | NCBI WGS metagenome assembly BNJU01 (sample SAMD00202456, study PRJDB9452) | human saliva metagenome | isolation source: human saliva | place: Japan
CCTCATCAGGGCGTTATGGATACCACCAGCCCGGAGCTGGAAGTCGCCCGGCGGTGCGTGCGAAGGGCTCGAGTACCGACGATTCTGACGAGCCGACGGCGATGCAGGAAAGGTCGTGGTTGCCAGCTACCCACAGTACGGGGGGCAATCCGGTTGCTTTCAGCCGTGTCCTGAGTCCCCACGTCGTCCCTCCTGTGGCCCCGGCCAACGTGACAGCTTCTCGCGTACCATGGGCGGGCCTATTTCCCCATGGCAGTGACGAGAAGGACCGAAGTTGACCAGCAAGAAACCCCCATTGCGGCTCAGAAAGTGGTTGATAGGAGTGGCATCGGACTCGTCGTGCTGTTGGGAGGCGCCTATGCGGCAGGCCTATCTCGATGGCTGGGTGACAAGGTGCCCGGGCCAACACCACGGTTGAAGGAGTGGCGATCGGTGGGCTGCATCCCGCCGAAGCGGAGCAGCGGCTGCGCACCGAGTTGGGAGGTCTCGGTACGAGGCGGCTGTGACCATAACTGACCGACGAGAGCACTGTTGAACTCACGCCTATGGACAGCGGCTTTGAGCGTTGACTATGCGGGTGCCGTGAAAGCGGCTGGGGAGCGAGCCTGAATCCGGTTGACGTGTTCAAGACCGCGGTGGGCGGTGGCCCGACGGAACTGCTCGAAGAGTGTCGATTCGAGAAACTCAAAAGAGACGCTGACCACCCATGCCCCGGTCTCACGATTGAGGGCACTCGACGCCACGCTCGCCTTTGCGGACGGCGCGATCAGCCGGACCGAGATCCACCGATGCGGTGGTCCTGGACGTGGATGCCACCAGCACGGTGGTCGCCGACGCCATGAAATCTGGTGCCCGTGCAGGTTGCAGGTCGTTACGAAGGCACAACCTCCGGCCGTCACGTCAGCAATGGTGGACGAGGCGGTTGCGAGTTTCGCGACTCAGCGCTTTCTGGTCCCGTCACGGTGCAGGTTCGTGACAAGAGTTTCCAGGTGAGTCCAGAACAGATCGCAGCGGTCACCTTCCTGGTCGAGGACGGCAAGCTGGTCCCGCACCTCAGCGGAGCAGCTGTTGAAGGTGACCGCCGAGCCCGTGCCAGTCTTGGCTTGGGACGGGTAAGAATGCCAGTTACACCTCAAGGGCGAAACCATCGAGGTGGTTCGCCGAGGGGTGGCCAGCAGGTCGACATGAAAGGCTTGGCAGAAGGCGTCACTGAGGCCGCGGTCCAGAGCGGTGAGCGGACCACAGTTGAAGTGCTTTGAAGGGTCTGCGGGAGTTCTCCCACCGAGCAGGCGGAAGCTCCCTCAAACCTACCTAGGTGATCGGGGAATTCACCACCGAGTACCCCCATGCTGACTCACCGGAACAAGAATTTGGGACGGGCAGCAGAGCTCATCAACGGCAAGGTGCTTCTTCCCGGCGAGACATTCAGCCTCAGCGACACCCTGGACCCCGTACCCCGGAAAACGGTTTCACCGATGGCTACGTCATCAATGGTGGCCTACTGGTCATGAATCCGGTGGTGGCATCTCCAGGCCGCGACCACCATGTACAACGCCGGTTTCTTCGCTGGCTACGAGAGATGTCGAGCACCGACCCCACAGCTTTGTATTTTCCCCGCTATCCGGCGGGCCGTGGAAGCCACCATCTACATGGCAGCTTCGACATGAAGTTCAAGAACAACACCGATTACCCGGCCTAGCATTCAGGGGTGAACATCCCATCCACATCGGGTAGCATGGAAGCCTCACCTTCCGGATCTGGTCCGCCCGACATGGGACAAAGTGGAGTCGACAGAGCCGGTGAAAGTCCAACTACTACTCGGGTGGAGAGCGTCGTGAACACCCCGGGCCATGCAGCTCCCGAGGAATCTATTCAGGGCTTCACGGCCACCTGAAGCGGTTGTTCTACAAGAAACGGAGAGGTGGCAAAACCGAGGACTACTCGTGGACCTACTCCGCTGGGGACAAGGTCACCACCGGTTCCTGAGGCCGTGGGACGCAGCTGAATCCGGTGCCGCGCGCTGCTTCGCGGAAGAACCAGAAGGAGTGAAGTGACCTACATCATTGCCTCGCCGTGCGTTGACGTGAAGGACAGGGCCTGCGTGGAAGAATGTCCCGTCGATTGCATCTACGAGGGCAACTGATGCTCTACATTCATCCCGAGGAGGTGGACTGCGGGGCGGGAACCTGTGTGTCCAGTGGAGGCCATTTACTACGAGGACGACCTGCCTGAGGATCAGGAAGAATACTTCGACATCAACGCCCAGTTCTTTGAAAACCTCGGTTCACCCTGGCGGGGCTGCGCTGACTGGCCCCGTTGACCAGGATCATCCGACAGTGGAGCAGCTTCCCCGCAGGGCGAGATGATGTCCCTGGCAAAACAATTGCCTGATTTTCCCTGGGACTCCTTGACGGAGGCCAGGCGTGTGGCTGGAGAACATCCTGGCGGGATCGTTGACCTCGTCCGTCGGAACGCCAGTGGACCCCATCCCCAGAAATCGCCAAGAATGCGCTGGCAGTCGCGTCGGATGCCCACGGGTACGACGGTGTGGGGTACTCCGGAGCTTCGTGACGGCATCGTCGAGTTACCTGGAACGCCGATGGAAAGCGCGCGGTTTGCGGCACGAGTCCGTGCCGCCCGTGATCGGCACTGAAGGAACTGGTCGGCTGGCTGCCCACCTTCCTCGGCCTGGGGCGCAGGTGATGTCGTGATCCATCCCGGGATCGCCTATCCGACCTATGAGGTGGGTGCCCGGGCGGCAGGGCGTCACGTGGCCTGCGACGATCCCGATGCCATCCCGGCAGGAACCAAGCTGATCTGGATCAACTCGCCCGCCAATCCTTCGGGTCGCATCCTCTCCCCGGAGCAGCTGCGCGCCTGGGTGGTGCTGCTCCGCCGCGAGGGCCGTGCTGGCCAGCGACGAGATGTTACGGGGAGTTCGCCTGGGACAAAGAGACTCCAGCGTCCTCGATCCGCGTGTCAACGACGGCAACCTCTCCGGACTGCTGGCGGTGCACTCTGTCTCGAAGCGTTCGAATGCCGCCGGATACCGTGCCGGGTTCGTCGCAGGTGATCCCGGTGGTGGTGCAGGACCCGGTGCAGGGCCCGTAAACACCTCGGCATGATGGTTCCCGGCCCGATCCAGGCCGCCCTGAAAGCCGCTAGCAGATCAGGAGCACGTGGAGGAGCAGCGGCGGCGTTACCTGGCCAGGCGCGCCGTGCCGCCCCCGCCCTGGAGGCCGCAGGCTTCCGGGTGGATGACCTCGAGGGTCGCGCTGTACCTATGGGTCACCCGCGGCGAACCGTGCCGGGACACCATCGCGTGGCCTCGCGCAGCTGCGGGATTCTCGCTGCCCCGGGGATTTCTACGAACCTCCGGAGCCTCCCACGTCCGCGTCGCCCTCACTGCCACGGATGACGGCAGATCGCCTCCGCCGCCGCCCGGCTGGGGAGCAACCTCAGAGCAACCGATCACGGCAGGGACGGGTTCCGGCTGGAGTCCGGAGCGCCGGGTGGTTCAGACGGTTCTGGTACCGGATCATTTCGCCCGGGATCAGACACCACGACCAGGAACAGCGGTCAGCCCGTGCGGACATCCAGCACCCGCATCACGTAGGATGGTCCATCACGAGCGCGGTCGGCGGGTCCACGGGCGCTCACCAGGTTTCGACTTCCGTCAAGGCCGCGCCGACGGTGCCCTTCGCATTCACCTGAGGCGCACCTGTTGGACGGCCTGGTTGGCTCCAGCGCCGTCGAAGATGCCGTCGAGATGCTCGAGGTCCACCCCCAACCGTGTGAATTCCTCCTTGAGGTTGCGTTTCGCTGCCAGGTCGAGCGGGCGGCATGGTGACATTGACTCTGCCATCGGGGGCCGCACTCAGCTCTCGTGGGTCTCCGGCAGCACGTGAGCGTCCCACGTCAACGGGTGGACTCTCGGTCTGGGGAGAATGACATCCATGGCGAGAGTTTTTCGTCGTAGGGCAGCCGGAACAGCCTACTAACCCTGCCCAGAGGCCACCCGGACGAAGAAGCTGTCCGACAGTGCCTTGACCTCCACGGTCTCTCCGCTCCCGGTAGTGAAAGTGAGGGGGTGTCGTCGGAGTGAACTGCGTTTCCCAGCGGGAAGCGAACAGCAAGACATCCTGCACTACCAGCGCGGTATTGTGATCCACCGCTCCCCTGACTGCTCGATCAGCCCAGCAGTATTCTTCGCCCAGAGCATCCAGACCGACCTGGGCATCGGAGTTCTTTACCTCTTCGCCGAGGAGTCGAAATGTTTCCGGATGGCATCCAGGAAAGGAGACGTGGGCTGGACGTCACTGCAGATCAAGAAGCGGGACGCCAAGTTGATGATCGGCTTCTCGGGCGGGTTCTCGCATCGATGCTCTCGGCACGTAGTCCGCCAGAGCGGCCCGCAGTGACTAATGCCGACCGCCCGGTCCTCGGAGTTCATCCCGAATAGCTCGTCCAGGCCCGTCGCGGAGTCCCTGAGGCCCGAGACCGACCAAGGCCAGGGCTGCACACAACGAGGCGGGGAAAGCAGCGGGTTTCTCGTGCGATCGCCCTGCATGAGCAGACGCCAGCCGATCTGTTGCGAGGCTGTAGCGGCAACCCTGGCCAGGGGATTGTCTGATTCTGCGCACGGCGTGGCGGTTCCGTCAGAATTTCCACCTTGATTCGACGAGCAACCGCTCACCGCAGCGACCGCCAGACCTGCGAGGATCAGAGTTCGTCGGTTCAGCAACATGGGCTTCCTCCGGGGCTGTGATCCACCCAATCTCACCCCGGCGGGTCACGACCTGAGTTTCATGGTCACCGTCACCGAGTTACCAGAAACCGGCTGGAGGTCCTTCAGGTTCGTTCCCCTGTTTCCATTCGTTTCCACCGACGCTCACTTTTCGATGCCGAGGTCCGTGGCATTGGCGATGGCCAGATGAGCGACCGACCAGGCGGAATCAGCGTCGTTCGCCGTCATGGTCAGCTCGGAGCCGTTGATCTGGAGGCTGACACCGGGAACGGCTGCCACCACTTTGTCCAAAACACTGCGGTCTGTGCCGCTGGCGTCCCTGTTGATGCAGGCGAAGACGCCCTCCCTGGAGCCCCCGGAAAGCTCCGGCCAGGGCACGCGCATTGGTTTCGTGTTTCCTGTAGGCCTCGGGGTGCCCGGAACGCTGCACTTTCTGGGCGATGTCGTTGACATCTGTGCTCTCCCAGTTTTCGAATTTGATCAGCTCCTCGTAGAACCGACCGGAGCTGTACCACGGATCCATGATCTGCTCCTCGGTACCCCAGTCGTAGGAGGGACGTTGCTGGAACAGTCCGAGGGAGTCTCGATCGCCGTAGTTGAGGTTCCGTGGTCCCTGATTCCTGCCACGCCGTGGCGAGAGCAATCACCGCCGCTTGCTCGGACAGGCCACGGTTGTATGACTCTGCGACGATGATGGAGGCGTTTCTCGCCTGCTCGTTGAGTGAGCCGGAGCGGTTCCTCCACACCCGCGACCTGTAGATAGCAGGCGTTCGGAGTCGTACGGGTGATGAACCACTCGTATCCCTTCCAGGCGCCGAAGCCGAGGAGGCCCACTATCACGAGTGCTGTAATCAGGAGTATTGCTGTCTTCTGCGCATGTCAGTTGGCGTGCAGTTCGTCGTTCAGTTCAACAGTGCTGCCTTGACGTGGTTTGACCACGACTTTTTCCTGATTGTGAACCCTCAGGAACAAAAGGCCGGGGACGCCGGAGAGTTCCCGGGCCTTGACCACGCGCCCGTCGGGCAACTCCACCTTCGTGCCTGCAGTCACGTGAGCCCGGTCCACGATGCAATCGTCACCTAGCGAGATCCCGACGCCGGATTCCGCCCGAGCAAACAGCGCTCACCGATGCGGATGCACCTCCTTGCCGCCTCCGGAGAGGGTGCCCATGATGGAGGCGACCGCCGCCGATGTCGGAACCATCGCCGACGACCACCCCGGCGGAGATGCGTCCTTCGACCATGGAGGTTCCCCAGCGTGCCGGCGTTGAAGTTCACGAACCCCTCGTGCATCACGGTGGTGCCGGAGGCCATGGATGAGCCTCAACCGCACCCGGTCCGCGTCCCTCGATACGAACTCCTGTGGGGACGACGTAGTCGGTCATGCGTGGGAAATTTGTCCACGCCGAAGACCAGCAGAGTCTCGCCTGGCCGCGAAGCGATGTGCGGAGACGAGCGACATCCTCCACACGGACCGGGCCATGACTGGTCCAGGCGTTGTTCGCAGCTTACTGAAGATGCCCTCGAGGTTGAGCCGTGTGGCTGGACCAGGCGATGGCTGAGCAGGTGCAGCCGCAGGTAGGCGTCCTCAGTGTTCTTGGGGCGGCGTCGAGGTCGATGACCACGCACACCACCTTCGTGGTGACGTGGCGCAGGTCGTCCGTGAACTGGGCTGCCAGCAACGACTCGGGGGCCTCCTGGTGACCTCACCGCCGATTCGTGGTTCCGCAGAACACGTCGAGAACGGAACCGGAGGCGTGAATGGTGGCGAGGCCCCAGCCCCAGCCCTGGCGAGGAACGTCAGTCATGCGGGCAAGTGTAGTGAACATGGGCGACAACGATCCCTGGACAGGTCCCAGGTAAAGGATGATCTCGAGGATCTCCGGGTCGATGACCTGCCTGGATCAAACGAACCCTACAGTCATGGGGTACTTCGTGGTTATTGCTGGTGTGTGTGGCAGGCTCGCAGCCATGAATCTTGACCCCACGTCCGATCTTGTTACCTGCTACGTTCCGTCGTTGACGTCGAGAGCGTTTCCGGGAACGAGAAGCGAGCTGCGGACCTGGTGAAGAGCTGCTTCGCGCCCGTCTCATCCGAGGTGGTGCGCGACGGTGACTGTGTGGTGGCCCGGACCCGGCTCGGTCGTGGGCAGCGAGTGGTGGTGGCCGGTCATCTTGACACCGTTCCAGTGGCCCGGAAACCTCCGAGCACGGTGGAGGAAACTCCGGAAGGGTTGTGATCCACGGCAGGGGCACCGTGGACATGAAGGGCGGGTGGCAGTCGCATTGAAGCTTGCCTGCGAACTCGATCAACCCCGTTTCGACGTCACCTGGGTGTTCTACGACCACGAGGAGGTGGACGCCTCCTGAACGGTCTCGGGCGGCTCGCGGACAATCGCCCGGACCTGCTGGAGGCAGATTTTGCGGTCCTCATGGAGCCGACAGGAGCCCGGGTCGAGGGAGGATGCCAGGGAACCATCCGCATCAGAATCACTATCGAAGGCAAGGCCGCCCACAGCGCCCGTGCCTGGATGGGGAATGCAGATCCATGGCCGGCGGACCTGCTCACACGGCTGGTTTGCGCTCACGAGACCGAGGAGGATCGATGTGGAGGGGTCTGAGTATCGGAGGTCTCATGCCGTTCGCATCGGTGGGAGTGGCAGGCAAACGTCATTCCGCCTCAGGCATGGGTAGAGATCAACCACCGGTTCGCGCTCGACAAGAGCCTCGACGAGGCTCTTGGGCACCTGAGGGAGGTCTTCGACGGACATCATTCGAGGTGACCGACCTGTCCCCGCGGCCAGACCCGGGCTGGACTCGACCGCTTGCGCAGGAGTTCGTCAACGCGGTCGGTGGGAGGCGCTCCTCGCGACGGCTGGACCGAGTGTCCTGTTTTCCGCACTCAGGGATTCCTGCGGTCAACTATGGTCCTGGGGATTCGTCGCTGCTCACCGTGACGACGAACGCTGCCCAGCCGATCACCTGAGGATTTGCGTCGACGGTCTTCGCCGCTGGCTTGCATGGAAGGAGGAACCTGATGACCGAACGCCGTCAAGGGAGCTGTGGTGCTGCGTGGCCAAGCCCATCAAATGAGGTGCCGACCGCCGACGAGGGGCACTTCTCGGCTCCGACGGGACGAATGGGCCAGTAAGGACCCGTGGCGGGTGCTGCGTATCCAGGCCGAATTCGTGGAAGGATCTCGACACCTCCACGATCTTCCCGCCGCCGTCAGCATCTTCGGTTCAGCACGAATCAGTCCCACCGATCCGATGTACCGAGCAGCGGAACAGATTGCCCGGGGCCTCGTGGAAAAAGGGTTCGCCATCATCACTGGTGGTGGGCGGAACATGCAAGCAGGCAAACAAAGGGCCGTCGAGGGGTGGCACATCCGTGGGGTTGGGTTGAGCTTCCCCACGAGCAGGGCTTAACCCTGCATGCGGGCTTGGCATCAATTTCCCGCTATTTCTTCGCCCGCAGACGATGTTCCTGAAGTACTCGCGTGATTCGTCACGATGCCGGCGGCTTCGGCACCCTCGATGAGTTGTTCGAGTCGCTGACGCTGATTCAGACCGGCAAGTGACCCACTTCCCGGTTGTGTTGTTCGGAAGTCATTTCTGGGGGCCGCTGCTTGATTGGATCACACAGCGGGTCAAGGCTGGCGGGTTCATCAGCCCGGGTGATCTGGAGTTGATCACTCTTACCGATGATATTGATGAGGCACTCGCTGCTATGGGATCTCCTGACCGAATCCGAACAGTAGGCTCTGACGCATGATCTGGGTCTTCCGGGCAGTTTTCATGGTGGTTCTCGCCCTGGCGGCCTGGGCAGGGACCGGGCGGCTCGGGGAGATGCCTGAGCCGGTGAATGACCGGCCCAAGGCCTTCATCCCAGATCTTCCCTTCGGGGAGAAGTTCGTGAGGCAGCTACGCCTTCCCACTGTCTCGGTTGGCTATGAGCAGGCGCAGGTGGACCAGTTCGTGGCAGAGGCCGAACGCAACCGCCGCCGGGGCCTCCCCTAGTTCGACGTCGTCGCCGGGGGCTACGACATGCAGGCCGTTGATGTAGTGATCAATCGGATCTGTCGAGAATCTTGGTGTGCGTTCTGGGCAGCCTGCGCCGGGCTCGCCGCTGGTTCTGGGAGGCGCCGTCGGTCAGTCCCAGCCTGGTTGATGCATCAGGGACTTTGCAGATGCGGAATAATGGAGGAGTTCACTTGGACTCCAAGGATTGAGGTTTGGCACATGGCAGCGATGAAACCCCGCACGGGAGACGGACCCATGGAGGTCGCGAAGGAGGGGCGTGGCATTGTGATGCGCGTTCCGGTTGATGGCGGGGACGACTGGTGGTTGAGATGAGATGCCACGGAGGCAACCGATCTGCTCAACGCCCTCAAAGGCGTCGTTGGCTGAGTACGACCGAATCCGTCTTGACAGGGTCGCCCGGGAGCTTTCTCCCGGGCGACCTTCAGTCTTCAGCGATTTCCGTGGAAAGCAATGGCCTTCTCGTAGACCGCGATGGGTCTCCTTCGCGATCTGCTCCCATGAGAACTCATCGATGCACCGTTGCCTTCCAGCTTCCCGAACTTCTCGGCAAGCGCGGGGTCGCTGGTGAGACGGTTCACTTTGGTGGCGAAATCTGCCTCGAAGCCGGAGATGAAGTCAGGGATCGGCTGCCTGGAGCAGGGTCGAGACGAGCAGCCCGTGGTTCCGTCCACCACAACCTCCGGGATCCCACCCACCGCGGAGGCGACGACTGCTGTTTCACATGCCATGGCCTCCAGGTTCACGATTCCGAGGCTCTGTAGACACTGGGCAGGCGAAGACTGTTGCGTGGGTCATGACCTGTCTCACGGAGGCCCGGGAAGCATCTCCGGTATCCAGATCACGGGCGCTGCGTTGGGCTAGAGTTTCGAGAACGCGTCATCGAATTCGGCAGCGATTTCTGGGGTGTCGGAGCTCCTGCAAGCAGCACGACCTGGGTTTCGGGATCGAACTGCTGGGCTGCCCGCACCAGGTGGATGAGTCCTTTCTGGCGGGTGATGCGACCCACGAACACCACGGTCGGACGGTCGAGGTCAACGCCCAAGTCCTGCATCACGTCGGTGCTGTTGTCCGGCTTTGAACTCCTCGGTGTCGATTCCGTTCTTGACCACGAAAGACCCTGTCGGGGTCAAGATCTGCAGGGAGGCGAGGACGTCTTGCGCATCCCCGCGGAGATCGCGAGATGACGGCGTCGGCGGCCTCGAAAGGCGGTTTTCTCGCCCATGAGGACATCCTGATACCCGCCTCCCAGCTGTTCTGCCTTCCAAGGTCGGTGGGGCTCCAGCAGATGCGAGGTTACTACGTGGGCGCGGTCCAGCATCAGCCCTGCAGATGACCTCCCATGTTGGCGTACCAGGTGTGGAGTGCAGCATCAGTGTACCTCAGCGATGGCGGCAGCCATCGACAGGTCGATCCCAGCACCCGTAGGGACCGCGTTTGCCCCAGTTGGCCAGGATTCCGGATGCGCGAGGGCGCCGTCACGGGGTTCTCCCATGCAGTGAACATCGACGTCGATGAACTTCCTGAGCTGCGGGACGAGCTGGGCCACGTGGACCCCCGCGACCGCCGTAAATCGATGGTGGATACTCACGAGTCAGCAGCGACAGTTTCATGCTCAGCAATGATATCTTCCCGAAGCTGTTGTAAGGGACCCGGCGAAGCGCTAGGTTTCAAACATGGTGCATGCCCGAAGATCCTGTCAATCGTCCTCGCTGGTGGCGAGGGAAGAGTGATGCTGCTGACCTCGATCGCGCCAAACCAGCGGTGCCGTTCGAGCAGGTTATCGGCTGATCGACTTCGTCTTGTCCAATCTCGCGAACTCTGGGTTGACCCAGGTCGCGGTCCTGACCAGTACAAATCCCACTCCCTGGACCGGCACATCTCCATGACGTGGCGGTTCACCCTCATAGGGCGCTTCGTGACGCCCGTTCCCTGCTCAGCAGCGTTTGGGTCCCCCGCTGGTATCAGGGATCCGCCGACGCCATCTACCAGTCGCTCAACCTGATCCGTGACGCCAATCCCGACTATGTCGTCGTGTTCGGCGCGGACAGCATCTACCGGATGGACATCGAGCAGATGGTGGATGCTCACATCGATTCCGGACTCGGCTGTACGGTCGCGGGCATCCAGTGTGCCCCGCAGCGAGGCCATGCTTTGCTGGCATCATTGATGCCGGCGGTGACAACGCATCAAGAAATTTCCTGGAGAAACCCGCCGACCCGCCGGGGCCGCTGACTCGCCGAATGAGTCGTTCGCCTCGATGGGCAACCACATCTTCTCTCGGCACGCGCTGGTGGAGGCGCTCCCGGGCCGATGCGGAAACCCGACGGCCAAGCGACATGGGCGGGCGACATCGTCCCGTGGTTCACGGCCCAGGGACAGTCTCAGGTCTACGACTTCAAGGACAACGTGGTGCGGGGCAACTGACAAGGACCTCAACTACTGGCGCGACGTCAGATCGATCGACTACCATGAGGCCCATATGGACCCGGTCTCCGTGGATCCGTTCACTCTACAGCGACTGGCCGTTGCTGACGAACCAGTCCCAGGCACCCGGGGCAAAGTTCGTCATTACTGCGAAGGCGTGAGGACTCCATCGTCAATCCCCGGATGCATCATTTCCGGCGGCGAGGTGGATCGTACCGTGCTGGGGCTGAACGTGCGCATCGACAAGTGGTCCCAGGTCTCGGATTCCGTGCTGATGGATGGTGCGCGTGTCGGTCGAGACGCAGTGGTGCGCGCCATCCTCGACAAACACGTTCTCGCCGGAGGCGGGCGCAGATCGGTGTCGACCACGACCATGACCGGGATCGAGGTTTCCACGTCTCGCCTAGCGGTGTGGTCGTCGTCGGCAAGGACAAGGTTGTCCCGCGACTGAGCAAGAAAACGGTGGCTGCTCAGAGTGATTCTTCCCGGGCAGCCACTCAGCTTGAGCTGGGAATCTGATTGCTCAGTTCTTGACGGCCACCAGCAACCCCGTTCCCCACGGTGAGCAGAGTGGTCGTATAGCTCTCGGCCGCCTGCACTGCGTCAAGGGCCTCACGGATGATGATCGTCTCGTCGCCTCCCGGCCCGCTGGCGACAGGTTAGTACCAGAGCACGTCATGCAGGATGAGAAGCCCACCCGAGCGCAGGAGACGCAAGGCGGCCACGTACTCGACATATTCCAGTTTGTCGCCGTTGATGAAGACGATGTCGTAGGCGCCGTCCCGTGTTTTGGCAGTATCTCCAGCGGGGTGCCCGCGATCAGTCGACAACGTGATGGTGGGTAGCCTGCCGCGTTCAGGAAAACTCGTGCCGGAAGCTGATTGTCCGCCTCGGAATCAATACTCGTCAGTACACCATCGGAGGTCATGCCAGCGAGCAGCGGTAGCGCTGAGGTACCCAAGGCCGTACCGAGTCTCTGACCACGGTTCGTGCATTCACAGCCTTGGCAAGGACGGTGAGAGTGGATGCAACGCCTGGACTGACCGGTGAGCTCAGCCTGAATGGCCTCCGATCGGGCCTGCTGAAGGCCATCGGCAAGAGGGGAGTGAGCCTCGGCGAAGCTCCAGCTCTCGCCGTCGGTGCCGGAATGGGAGAATCAGCTATGTGAGTCACACGGCAACTCTACCCAGTTCGATGCTCTTATCCGCGGAAGCTCTATTCTGAACCGCATGAGTCATGTGGCGAGTGCTGAGGACCTGGGCAGTGCGTGGCAGGTGCTCGGTGCAGCCGGTTGCGCATGAGGTTCGTCACAGCAGCCGCATCATCGGGAATTGGCTCCAGCGACACTCGGGACAGAGAACTCGGGCGGAGGAACGTCCGACGAGGAAATCCTCGTCAATTTCGAGGAGGCCTGAAACCATGTCTGCAAGTCCGGAACAGCCTATTTTTGGGCGACTGCTGACCGCCATGATCACCCTCCCGTTTGGGCCTGACGGGAAAGTGAGATCTACTGAAGCAGCCCGGCTGGCTCGAGCATCTGGCTGACAACCAAGGACATGACAGATTGCGGATCAACTGGAACCACCGGAGAGTCGCCCACCACCAGCGATGAGGGAGAAACAGGGAGCTGCTCGGTACGCAGTGATCGAAGCGGTCGGGGGACCGTGCGTCAGTTGTGGCCGTTGGAACCTTCGACACGACACCACACGATTGAACTCTCAAGACAAGCCGCCGAGGCTGGTGCCGATGGGTTGTTGGTGTTGACCTCCTACTACTCGAGACCACCTGTCGACGCTCTCGAGGGCATTTCGCTGTGGCCGATGCCAGTGAACTGCCCATCATGCTCTACGACATCCCCATCGTGCCCGGGATTCCGAAATCCCGGAGACCTCCTGATACGTTTGGCGGACCATCCCAGGATCGCTGCGGTCAAAAGGATACAAGGGGACATCTGCTCATCCTCGATGGTGATCGCCAACAGCACGCTGACCCTATTACGCAGGCGATGACGCCCTACCTGCTGCCGCTGTTGGCTGTGGGGAGCCAGGGATGGTCGGGACGTCTACGCACTTCGTCAGGTCTTCAGGTGCGAGCGCTTCGATGCTCCTTCGTTGCGGGGAGATTTCGAACAAGCGCGGCACTCAACGCCCAGCTGCTGCCAGTGTTCCGAGGTGTTTGCCACCAGGGAACGATGATGGTCAAAAGCAGCGTTGAACCGCTGCGGCTTCGACGTCCGGATGTGCTGCCCCCCATGGGAGAAGGTCGCCCCGGAACTCTTGGAACGTTTCCTCGGGATTCTGGACGCCCAACTCTGAGCATTTCCTGGAATTTTGCAGGGGCCCGAGGCTCTCAGCAGTGGTAAGAACCCGTTGGAACAAAACTTTGTCACTGCCCGTTGAGCACTGTGTGGGAGGTGTGGACGCTTTAGCACAGGTTCCTCACAGGATGAAAGTGCCAGATTGTTCCCATGGAGAGGCGAGGCGTGTTCCAGCATAAGACGAGACTGAACGATTCGGACTGGGTTGCGCCCACGTGGGCGGAACTCGTCCGGGATCACTCGGCGCAGGCTCTACAGGCTGGCTCACCGGCTCACCGGCAATCGTCACGACGCCGAGGACCTCACCCAGGACGTGTTCGTCCGGTGTTCAAGTCAATCCACAACTTCCAGCCTGGCACTCTCGAGGGCTGGCTGCATCGCATCACCACCAACCTGTTCTTGATTCTGCGCGCGTCGGCAGCGGATCCGCATGGATGCTCTCGGCTCCGCTCCCGAGCACGTCTGGGGACAGGACCGCAGCCCCTGAGGAACTCCACACGGAAGGGGCCTTGGACGCAGACGTGGCAGAATGCCCTGGCGGCTCTGAAACCCGAGCAGCGTGTTGCCGTTGTGCTCTGCGATCATCGAGGGGAATGAGCTACGAGGAGATCTCGCAGGTGCTGGGGATCAAGCTCGGCACCGTGCGCAGCCGGATCGCTCGGACGCGCACATTGCGCGATGCGCTTGCCCACCGCGCACCGAACGAGGACCATGCCCGATACCTCAGGGTGTCATCAGGAGGTGCGAAACGAATGCCGCCGCTACGAGGACGACCTTTCAGGGTTCGTCGATAAGACGTTGCCGGAACGTCGCGTCAACCAGGTCAGTGAACACCTGATCCGGTGCTCGCGCTGCTCATCTGTCGTCGAGGAACTGCGGCGAGTGCGTTCTAGACTGAGTTCCTGCAAGCGGTAGCCCCTCTACCAGAATCCCTGACTGAACGACTTCAGGACATCGCAGGGAAATGAGTGCGACCAGCCTCTCTACCTGATTGCCGAGGACGGAACACGTTGTCGAAGCGTCGGCTGGCGACTACTCAGAGGAAGCGTGGCCGCGACTCTCGCGCTCGCGACGTTGATGATGCTTTCGCTGGCCTTGGCGAAAGAACCCACGATCATAGGGGACCCAGTCAGGGCAGCGTGAGCAGTACTCACTGGCCTCACCACGATCAACGTCGGTCAAGGGTTGGCGCCGTCCAGTGGGCGCGTGAACGAGGAGCCCGTCCCGGGCGGTCGCGCAGCTGTCTCCTCGCCCCATCAATCTCGGTCAGGCAGTGCCTATCGACGAGAACAACGCGATGGCCCGTCTCGGTAACAACGGTCAGAGTATTACCTACTCCGGGCGGCAGCGGGTCTGGCTCATGGACGGAGACGGTTCTCACCGGGCTAATGACGTGGAAGTCGATGTTGTTGCGGGTGAGGGAGCTAGTCTGACGGTTCTCGATGCAGCGAGGGAGCGTTTCCTCTCGTGGTTCGTCCCCTACGATAGGGTGCTGCTCATCTCTTGCCGGTACCGGGCTGCAGTTTTACACCTATCAGAGCTCGGACGACATTGCAGGGCGCAGCGCTTCTGTTGTCGAGGCGCATGGCGACGGGTATCTCGTGGCCCGCTGGTGGCTCGATGACGAAACGGGACTTCCCCTGTGGGTGGAGCGATACAACATGGCTGGAAGCCCCACTGGTCTTCGGATTCGTCACGATAAGCATCGGAACGGCACAGCTAGCCACGGCCTCCACCCTGGCCCTACCCGATGGAATCCGTGTCCAGCGCCAGCACTTCCGGATGGTGCGTGGGCCTGCCAGAGTGTCCACTAGAGCTGGGGGGGCTTCCCCTGGTGGCCCATGCTAGTTCTGGAGAACGAGAGAAGTCCTACCAGCGGCTGGTCTATTCCGATGGTGTCCGTACCCTGAGCGTGTCATGGACTCCGGGTGTACTGGCAGGTGGAAACCGGGTCTCTGACGATTCTCGGGACTTCCTCAGGTGTCCGTCTGGCAGGGTGGGCGAAGGCGTGGTCTCCGTGGCTACCAACGGCCCACGAACTCTGATGGCCGAGGCATGTAAGACCCTCCCGCAGATGCAGGAGAACAAGTTCGGCTTTGTGGAGCGCATGGGAAGTGGCCTGGGGCGGTTGGTCAGGATTGGCTGAGGCCCGGTCACGGGTAGCCTGAGCGTGTGTTCAACATTGACGCCTCCGAGCTGATCCTTCTCCTGATACTCGGCGTCGTCATGTTCGGCCCCGAGAAACTCCCCCATGTTTGCACGCAAAGGCAGCCCGGGTGTTCGTGGCAGTCAGGAATATTGCGAACAACGCTGAGACACAGCTGCGTGAGGAACTCGGCCCCGAATACTCTGACCTCAAGCTCGAAGACCTCAACCCCGAAAGTTCGTCGCCAAACACATGCGCGAGGAGATCGCGGCATTGAAGAGGCCAAACGCGAGATCTCCACAGTGAGCAGCACCGTGAAGGCCGCTGCAGAAACGACAGCTTCGACAGCGGTGACAAACGATCGCATGATCGAAACGGACGCCGTAAACGCTCGCGCTTCTCGCGGCACCCCTATGACCCAGAGGCGACCTGATCAGGCTGGACTCACGGGGAAGCATCTTTCCCACAAGGTTCCGGCTGCGATTTGCCAGCTCTTCACCCCAGCTTCAGCAAAGGCTTGCGCGGCTGGATGCTCTGGGGCACCAAGAACGAGGGTCTCCTCTGTCGCTTGCCAGGAGAGCTTCATCAAAAGGGCACCTGGGCCAGCAGCGGCACCTCGTATCCGAGGCGCTCGCTCAGTGCTTCCGCTACCAGGATGCCGCCTCCGGAGCCAAACAGTTCGATCCTGTAGGACTTCCCTGGTGTCGGGGCGGTGAACTCCAGCCAGCTCATGTTCTCAACCACTCCCGAGCACCCTCTGTTTGAGAATGTGCGCCATCGTTCCAGCCCGCTCCGAGACCTCAGATGCAGCGAGCTGTGGGCGTGGTCACCACCAGGACCTCGGAGTTCGGGATTTTCTGTCCCAGACTCATCGCGACGTCTCCCGTGCCTGGGGAAGATCGAGAAGCAGAAATCCACATCCCCCAGAAAACATCGGCCAGCAGCTGGGTGAGAGCTCGGTCAAGGATGGGGCCACGCCATAGCCACTTGCAGTCCCGGGAGGGTTTCAGCATGCCCACTGAGATCACCTTCAGTCCTCTGCTGCCGGGACCGGCAGAATCATGTCGTCGACGACCGTCGGACGTGTATCACCCAGGCCCAGGAGATCCGGCACGGAGTGGCCATAGATGTCGGCATCGAGGATGGCGACGCTACGACCTGCTTTCGCGAGGGCCAAGGCCAGGTTCACCGTGATCGAGGACTTACCAACACCGCCTTTGCCCGGGAAGCTAGCGATCACCTTCGTCAGATTTCCCGGCCTGGCGAACGGGATCTCGCGTTCCGGTTGGCCACCGCGCAGCACCTGTCGCATCGCGGCTCGTTGCTCCTCATCCATCACACCGAGTTCGACACGCACGTCCCTGACACCTTCGACGGCTCTCACAGCCTCGGTCACGCGGCTGGTTATCTCGGCACGCATTGGACACCCAGGGACGGTCAGTAGGACCCGGATGAAGATCTGGCCATCATCGGTGGCCGTCACGTCATCGACCATGCCCAGTTCCGTGATTGGGCGGTGAATTTCTGGATCCTCGACCGTGTGCAGAGCAGCTCGGACCAAGGGAAGTAGGGGTTCTCGTTCGTCACCCTCCATACTCCCGCACAGTTCAGCTGGTTTCCAGCCTCGGTCCTTTGTCGGACGGTCAGGGCGTCTCCAGCAGGACCATGCGGATACCTGCCAGGGCCGGTAACCAGATGGATGTGAGGACTGCTAGTACCACGATGGTGGGCCCGAGAATCAGGTGCACGGTCAGCCGTTGCCGGTAGGTGAAACGGTTGTGTGCGGCGGGTGCCATGCGGAGCCTCACACGAAACCGTAGGCAATCAGTGCCAGGAGGGCAGGCGCCCGTCCGACCCAGAAAAGCCTGAACCGAGCACCCCAGAGTGACCATGTGGCCACTACCGCCATGACCATGTGCCCCGCGAGCAGCACCACGGAATACCAGCTGATCGACTGTGGTCCCTCATGGTTCCTCCCTCTTTCTCGCTGACGTGCCTGTTCCAGGCGCTCCGTGAGTTCACGCAGTTCGAGACCGCAGCTCGAGCGTACGAAGTCGCGGTGGCCAGCTCGCCCAGATGCATCCGGATGGCGGCGATCTCGCGGGCCAGGAGTCCATGTCAGCCCGCGACTGGGCTGCCAGGCGGCGTTCCTCGTCGAGGCTCAGCTTGTCGCACCTCCTGCCGGTTCTGCGCCAGCAGGATCAGGGGGGCCCAGTAGGAGGCCTGCGTCGAGAAGAACAGGTTCAGCAGGATGAAAGGGTAGGGATCCCAGGAAAAACCGTAGATGCCGACCACGTTGAAGATCACCCACACCGACGAAAACCGTCATGTAGGCGATGAACTTGCCGGTCCCCATGAAACGGGCGGCGGCCTCGCGAACTCGCCGAAAGGCCTCCCGAGTCGAGAGTCACCTTCGGCAGCAGTCGGCGCCAGCCTCGACCGTGGTTCCGACAGGGGACTGCGCTCAGCCATGGTTCACCTCCACAGGCTCGTCCATCTGGGTGCCGCGCCAGTCGTCGGGCAGCATGTGATCGAGGACGTCATCTACGGTGACTGCTCCGACGAGTGCTCCGTCGGAATCAACCACGGGGGCGACTACCAGGGTTGTAGGTGGCGAGAAGCGCGACACCTGCGCCAGGGGTGAGTCGGGTTCAGGGGCTCCAGGTTGTGGTCCAGCATCGTCGCCACCATCAAGGTGGGGGGCGGCCCGCAACAACTGTGGAAGTGCACTGCTCCCACGTAGCGGCCTGACAGGGTTTCCAAGGGGACGGGTGACGAACACCATGGAGGCCAGGGCTGGGGTCAGCTGTTTCTCGCGGATGTGGGCCAGGGCCTCTGCCACCGTCGCATCCGTCCCCAGCACCACCGTTCCGAGGTCATCATGCCGCCGGCCGTGAACTCGCCATAAACCAGCAGTCGGCGCACGTCGGAGGCATCCTCCCGGTTCCATGTGCTCGAGCAGGTCTCCGCGACCGCCTCCGGGAGTTCCTTGATGAGGTCTGCGGCGTCGTCCGGGTCCATCTCCGCCAGCACGTCGGCGGCACGATTGGTCTCCAACCTCGAGATCATCTTGATCTGTTCGTCCCCAGGAAGCTCCTCGAGAGCCTCTGCCAAAGTTTCGTCGTCAGGTGCCTTGATGACGTCAACCAGGCGGTCCGGGTCGAGGTCGTGCAGCTCCTGGGCGATGTCCGCGGGCTTTCATGTCCGAGAACTTCGCCACAGGTGCTCCGGGGAACGCCGGTCGTCAGCACCAGGTCCGGAACCTGGTTCCACTGAATGATGTCGGTGACGCGGCGACCGCCGAATCGGCATGCACTCCTCGGGTGCGGCTCGTGATGGCAATCGGAACAGCTCCCACTCGCGGTTGCGCTACCTGAATCATCGGAGACGTCGTAGATGTGGGTCGGGACGTCTCGCGGGACGGGACGATCGAACAGATCGGCGGCCACGAGCCACTCCGTCTCACGCTTTGCTGAAGCGACGGGTGTCGACCCTGACCGAGAATGTGCACACCTGGTTGACCGTTATGTTGTGAACTCGGATCATGGGCACGAAGATCCGTTGTCGGGCGAACACTCGACCGCCAGGCCGCGCACCCGGGGTGCTAGGTTTCCAGTGCGCAGGGTGGAAGACCACGTCCTTCACGCGCCCTACCTGATCGCCCGCTGCATCGACCACGGGCAGACCGATCAGGCGGAGATGAAAACCGCTGATTCCCTTGGCGCTCTGCGGACATGAATCTCACTTGGAGCAACGTGTGAACGCTTGCCGGACACCGATCAGGAGCCAAGATGACCCCGCTGTTCCCACCGCGACGATTCATCCCCATCGTCTCCACCAGCAGGTTGTTTGAACTGGATTATCCTCAGCGTGTTGGAAGTTACGGCACCTACGAGGAGGCCCAGGCCGCGGTTGACTTCCTGTCGGATTCGGAAATTTGCGGTGGCGAACCTGATGATCGTGGGAACCAACTTGAAATCGGTGGAACGAGTGACGGGACGACGCACGTAGGGGTTCCGTCCTGGTCCAGGGGCGCTGTCTCGGGCTCCGGCACCGGGATCGTCGTGGTTTGATGTTCTACCTGTTCATGCAGAGTGAGAGCGCGTTCCTCGACGCTGCTCTTCGCCGGGCTCGGGTCTCGGGGTCAGCTTCTGGGATGCTCTCCGCGGCCTTGGCGTATGGGCTGAGCGGCGGGCGACGTGACTTTTGACTCGATGCGGCAGGTGGTCGCCACCGGGCTATGAGGTGCTGTGTGAGCACTAAGGTCGCGGGCCGAGGCGCGTGAGTTGCTCGCCACGTGGCCCGGTGGCACAGGCGACCAGGATCGACTGAGTAGGGTTCTGTGCATGGAATTGACCTGGGATCTGTACAGCCCCGACCAGCCGCGCCGACCGTCTCCTCGTGGTCGCCCCCAGCCTCGGCGGGAATTGTCTCGCATCAGTGGGCGAAGGTGGCGGAGCTGCTGACTAATGATGCCCGGTGGTGTTCGTCGACTACCCCGGACACGCGTTGAGCGGAAGTGTGGGATGATGCGGACGAGACCGACCCTGGACGTGGTCGCCTCGGCCATCATGCGACGTGATCCACGAGTTCGAGAACGAATCGCTGAACTTCCCGTGATTTTCGCAGGGGCTCTCCATCGGTGGGGACCGGTCTGCACCTGGCTCGTGACCACGCAGACTGAACTGGCCGGGTGTCGCAGTGCTGTGCCTCGGCGGCCACCGTGGGGAACCCGACAGGGTGGTTCGAACGGGCTGAACAGGTGGAGGCCGCAGGTACGCAACAACTGCTGGAGGAAACCTCCAAACGTTGGTTCACCCCCGACGTTCAAGGCAGCCAACCCTGCGTCACGACCACCATCATGGAGGGCCTGGCCGCGGCTGACGATCATTCCTATGCTCAGCTCTGCCGTTGCCTGGCGCATCACGACCTGCGAGCCGACCTGGCCGACATTCGATGCCCGCTCCTCCTCATCGCAGGAGAGCGTGACAGCTCGACGCCGATCGCGGGTCAGGAACTGGTCGCAGAAACCGTGCCCGGGGCCCAGCTTTCCGTGATCCCCGAGGCGTCCCACCAGGTCACGGTGGCCGCGCCCGACACCACGGCGAATCTGCTGCGTGCATTCATGGAACGGGTGGCCCGCCAAACCAGAAAGAGCTCCCGGACGACTGACGAGACGCAGATCCGAATATGAGAAAAGCTCGCCTCGATGGGGTACCGCTCCACCGAGGCGAGCATTCACGTCCTCAGTCGCGCCAACCAGGCCTCCACATCCCTGCTCGCGCGGGGCAGTGAGGCCGACAAGTTCTCAGGATCCCCTCGGTGATGAGGATGTCATCCTCGATGCGCACCCCGATTCCTCGGTACTCCTCGGGCACGAGAAGATCGGTCGACTTGAAGTAGAGACCTGGTTCTACCGTGATCACCATGCCCGGCAACAGCTCGGCGTCGCGGTACTTTCTCCCGGCGGGCGGCGGCGCAGTCGTGGACATCCAGACCCAGATGATGCGACGTGCCGTGCACCATCCAACGCCGGTGATACCCTCCGTCGTCGGCGAGGGTTTCTCGACCGAGCAGGGCAGCACACCGATCTCCGCCAGGAACTCCGCGATCACCCGGATGGCGGCACGGTGCGGGTCCAGAAGCCGTTGCCCGCCCCTGCAGGCCGCGATACCGGCCTCCTGGGCGGCCAAGACCGCCTCGTAGACACGGCGCTGCGCGTCGGTGTAGTGGCCATTGACCGGCAGCGTACTGGGTCACATCCGCCGTGTACAGCGAGTTGACCTCGACCCCGGCGTCCAGCAGCAACAGGTCGCCGTTCAGGATGTCGCCGTCGTTGCGGATCCAGTGGAGTGTTGGCGTGATCGCCGCCCGCGGAGATGGTGTCGTAGCCGACGTTGTTTCCCAGGTGGCGGGCGTGCAGGCCGAAGACTCCCTCCACCCAGCGTTCACCGCGACCGCCTGCCACGGCGTCCGGAGCTCGCGGGCCACCGCCTCGAAACCTACCCGGGTGGCATCGCAGGCGGCGCACTCATTGACCTCGAAAGTCGTCCTTGACCAGGCGCAGCTCGGAGAGCGTGCGGAACAACTCGGCGTCTGCTTCCTGGGCCTGGCCGCCACGCAGCTCGTCGATCATGGCGGTGATCTCCGGATCGTCTCGCGCACCACACGCAGCCCGGCGACCCCGGAAAGGTCATCCCTCAGCTGGCGCAGATCCCTCGCAGGGGAAACCGACTCGGGCAGCCATCTCCTCCAACGAGTCGCGCTGACCTACCCACATCTCTCCGTAACGGCTGGAGGCGTGGGAATTCCTCATCTGTCCTGGGGCAGCGGGGACGGATATGAGGCAGACATCGTCGGGGGAGACCACGGCGATCGCGTCGGGTTCCCGGTCCTCACCCAGCCCCGTCGCCCAGGCGAAGGTGGGATGGGGACGGAACCGATAGTCGCAGTCGTTGAGCGCACCTTATGTACGGCCCGGCAGGACCACGAGGGGTTGCGCCAGGGAAGGCCTCACGCAGGAGGTCCCAGCGTGCGGGAGGTCCAGTCGGCGGCTGCCAGTCGCTCGGGCGGTGTCTCTGAGTAGGGAGCCCAACCCGAGACGATGAACTTCTGAAGGCCTCTGAGTAGGGGGACTTCCGGTTGTTCTGTGCGATCTTTCGCCTCGTGGCTGTCTACCCGCTCTGTGCTCATGGGTCAAGAGTCTAGATCCCCGGTAGATTTGCGTTCCAGAACGTTGGGAGAAACTCATGCTCGCAGACCCCGCTGACCAGCAGCGCCTGCTCACCCTGCTGAACTCTGACTCTGAGATCGGGCGTTTGCAGCACACCGCCAAGAAGCTGCCACAACACGCCCGCATCGCTGAATTGATGAGGAATCGGCAGGCGATTACCGACGACTTAGTGGCTGTCACCACCCGCGTGGGGGATCTGGAGCTCTCTGTGCGCCGGGCAGGAATCTGATCTGGTGCCGGTGAGAACCCGGTTGGACAGGAAAGTAAGCGGGTTGGGGACGGATCCGTCACGGACCCTGAAAGGTGTTGCGCGGGCTCACGGAAGAGGTGGAGCGCATCAAGCGGCGGATAATTGAATTGGAGGATGCCGAACTCGATCTGATGGGGCAGCTCGAGGAGACCACAGCGCAACGCGATGAACTGGCCACTCGGAAGAAAGAGTCGAGGAGACGTTGCGTGCCGAGGTTGCTGCTCGCGACGCCGAGGTCAGCAGTTGAGTACGGAGGCCAAGGCCGCCGCCGCCAGCCGGGCCTCTGAGGCCGAGAAAAGGTTCCTGCCCCGCTGCTCGCCCTCTACGAGAAGATCCGGACGCACAGGGCCTTAGGGGCAGCTCGACTGCATCGCGGTCAGTGCAGCGGGATGTCAGCTTGAACTCACCATCTCGGATCTTGACGTATCGCAAGGCCCCTCAGAACGAGGTACTCAGATGCGTCGAGTGCGATCGGATCCTCGTCCGGACTGCTGATTCGGGACTTTGATGCCACGCCGTGAACTCAGGTCTCACCGGAGATTCCCCACGCTGTTGTTGAAAGGACTCCGAGCTGCTTCGCAGCAGACTGGAGGTGCCGATCAGCTTCCCTGGTGACGTGCTCGCCGAGGCGGAGCATCTTCGGGACAGACCCTCCTGGTTTTCCGAGGCACGCCGACCGGACCGTAGTGGAACTCGTCACCGTTGATCCCGCATCCTCGAGGATCTGGATCAGGCCGTCCGGATTGAACGGAAGGGAGCGGGATACCGGGTCTACTATGCCATTGCGGATGTCGCGGCATGGGTGAGACCGGATCCTCCCTGAGGCTGAGGCCAAAGCGACGCGGAGAGACGCTGTACGCGCCTGGGGCCAAAGGTGCCGCTGTATCGATTCCTTTTCGGAGGAGTCGGATCGCTGCTGGCCGATGGCAGGCCTCGTCCCGGGCGGTGCTGTGGACTCACGACCTGGATGCCGACGAGGGAGCCCACCGGGGTGGGTGTCGAACGGGCCTTGGTTCGCTCATATGCGAAGCTCTCCTACGACGAGGTTCAGACAGACCTGAATGCGGGGCCGGCGCATCCCGAGCGTCGCTCTGCTGCCCGTTGTCGGTGCGCTGCGGGAGCGCCTCGAGGTTGAACGCGGAGGCGTTTCCTCAACCTTCCCGGACAGGAGATCATCGCGGAGAACGGAACATGGCGGACGAGGTTTCGCCCCCGCTACCGGTGGAGAGACACAACGCCCAGGTCTCGCTCCTGACCGGTATGGCTGCAGCCGAACTTATGGTGGGCGCAGCGGTCGGGATCCTGAGAACCCTGCCGGCCGCCGCTCCCGAGGCGGTCGATCGTCTCCGTCTCAGCGCTGAGGCTTTGGGGGTCGACTGGCCCGTCGAGCAGTCATGCCCGGATTTCGTCCGGGGCTGGAAACCAGGAGAGCCCGCGGAGCTCGCGGTGCTCGCCCGCTGCGCCTGGCTGTTCCGAGGGGCGCGGTTACCAAAGTTTCGATGGTTCACTGCCCGAAGACGACCTGGGACACGCCGCCTGGCGGCCTCGCTACACCATGTCACCGCACCCTTGCGGCGACTGGTGGATCGTTTCGCGTCCGAGATCTGCGTGAGCATCGGGCAGGGAGAACCGGTTCCCGGATGGGTGCGTGAGAACCTCGCCGGGCTGCCGGAGTTGATGGCTGCCCGGTAACCGGCGAGCCCGAGCCTGGAACACGCGGTGGTGGATCTGGCAGAGGCACTGGTTCTCCAGACACGGGTTGGTGAGGTCTTCGACGCGGTCCTCATCGATGTCAATCCTAGGTCCGGGATGGGAACCTTCCAGATCGCCGATCCGGCGGTGGAAGCGAAACTGCCCGCGGATGGCCGTGAACCCGGCCGGGCGGTTCGAGTGCGACTGGACGAGGTGGAACTCCAGCGAAGGCAGGGACGGTGTTTTCCTAGCTGGCTGAAACCGGTGGGGAGCTAGACTTGCTGCCCGGACGAGTCGGCCGGGTGATCGCGGCCCGGGAAACCGGGCTGAGGAAAGTCCGGACTCCGCAGAGCAGGGTGGTGGGTAACTCCCAACCGGGGCGACCCGCGGGACAGTGCCACAGAGAACAGACCGCCCGGCCCAACAGCCGGGTAAGGGTGAAACGGTGGTGTGGAGACCACCAGTGCATCGGGTGACCGGTGCAGCTCGGTAAACCCCACTCGGAGCAAGACCAAGAAGGCCAGTCTGCTGGCCGCGGAAACTCGTCTGAGCGCTGCTCGCGCGAGGTTTTCCGGGTAGGTTGCAGGGAGCCCACCGGTAACGGCGGGCCTCAGATGGATGGTCACCGTCAGACAAAATGTCGGCTTACAGGCCGGCTCGTCAATTGACTGGACCAGGGGCACCGTTCAGGTCCGTGAGCGAGATTCTGCTCGGGAGTGGCTCAGCTCGTGCACACCCTTCGCAGAGGTCGAGACGACCGGATGGTCAGTTGCGAGGAGCAGTGATGATCTCAGCGCCGGTCTCGGTCACCACCAGGGTCTGCTCGAACTGGGCGCAGCGGGGCCGTCGAGGGTGACGACGGTCCAGTCGTCCCTTTCCAGACCTCGGATTCGGGGGAACCCAAGGTCAGCATCGGCTCGATGGTGAAAGGTCATCCCGGGACGGATCCTGGTGGAATAGCGCTCGTCGTAGTGAGAGAATCACCAGCCCCGAGTGAAGGCCGTGGACGCCGTGCGGTGTACTCGCGCACCACGCCGTAGCCGAATCGTTTCGCGTAGGACTCGATGATCGCCCGATCACCGAAGTAGACCGTCCTGGTTTGACCGCTTTGATGGCGCGGTTCATGGCTTCTTGGGTGCGTTGTGAGAAGTCGTGATTCCTCATCCACGTCGCCGCAGAGGAAGGTGATGACAATGTCGCCGTGAACCCCCGTTCTTGTAGAGCGGTCACGTCGATCTTCACGATGTCGCCGTCCTCAAGGGGACGCCAAATCAGGAATGCCGTGGCAGATCACCCCATTCACCGATGTGCAGCAGATTTCGGAAAACCCGATAACCAAGGGTGGACGGATAGGCGCCGTGATCCAGAATGTAGGTGTGGACCATGCGATCCAGCTCATCGGTGGTGACCCCAGGACGACCGCCTTGCCCGCCTCGTGCATTGCCTCGCGAGCGATGGTCTGACCTCCCGCATCGCCTCGATGATCTCCGGGGCTGGACATCGTCACCCTCGTAGCGCTTCGGGGCTCGTTTTTCCGACGTATGGAGGCCGGGCGATCGCCGCCGGAACTTCCGGGCGGGGGTGATCGAGTGGGGTTACTCGACTCACGCGGCCACAGTAGTAGTGACGCGATCTGCGAAAGTCTCGCCACCCGTGAGGCGAAAGGGTCGGAGGGCAGCCTCATGTCCCTGAACGCATTCCAGATCGCATCATAGGTTTTCCGTGTCGTGTACCGTCGTCGAGCAGGTCGAGCAGAGCGACGCTGACGCCTTGTATGCAGGCACGTAAGAGCGCAAACGTGGTTTCTTCTTCACGCCGGGGACTCTAGCGGGTGGAAGATCGATCTCGATGCTCAACCACATCGCGTCGGCCCGGCATATACCTGACATCGATGATTCGCGTGGGCCTGGGGCATGGCGGCTGCAGGTGAGTACGCAGGAGACGACGCGCTTTGCTGAGGATGAAACCTCTGTGAACCCTTTCCTCTGCCTTCCAGTGTCCCGAGGGTCACCGTGGACCAAACAGTGGGGATTTCGGATATTTCTTGATGATGTTGTTTGATTGGTAGATGTGTTTTTCGAAAAGAGCCGGGATCTGAGGTAGGTGTAAAACCGTTGATTGCCGGGATGCTGAATCCGGCTTGAGAAGTGACGTCCATCGCTTTTGGATTTCGCTAATCGGATCCTCCCGCATTTGAGGGCAGTCTTGGCTCACGCTTATGGGATCATCCACTTTCAGGTTTGCTGGATTCTTTTATGCGTTGGATCTGCCGAGAGTCTGCTCCGAGCTTCGAGGGACAGCGTCCCCAGTGCGGAACCTGAGCGGTGGGAACCGCCTGAGGAAGCCGGGTTGGCCTCCTGACGAGGAGACCGATGCTTAGTTGACGAAACCGACCCGACCGTTGCGTGAGGAAGTTGGATCAAGGGGCGAGGCTCTGGGTGAAACTGCTCTGCTGACGTTCTCGTCGACAACCACCAGCCGCTTCCCGACCAGCAGACAGAGCACTACGCCAGGACGCTCCATAACGCCGCGTTGTTCTGCCTCCTGGTGTGGCGATGGGACCCAGACGGGTGTCGCGTGCGTCCTCCTGCCTTGCTTCAGTTCGTCCACCTCGTGCCCGCTCCGAGAAGCGTTCTTGGGAATCGTCCTGTGGATCTGGTACCAACCTGGTCCTGACATGGTCATCGTCCGCGAGAGAGCTGGGGCAGTCACCATTCGGGACGGCGAGGCGTGTTTACGGTTGAGGCTGAGTCTCGCCAGCGCGGTGCTGACGGCCGCCGAGGTTGCGAATCGTCCTGGGGAACGAGCGAGAGGACTGGCCTGCTTGCGCGACTTCTCTGGACAGATCGCTTTTGCAAGTGCGTGCGTCGCCCGCGCCACTTTTCGACTGGCACGTCGAACCTGGAGCACGACGGTACCGTCATCCCGGTTTTCTGTGATCCAGGTCACCTCGGCGGCCGGGTTTGTTGCTGTAGGTTGGGCTGGCTATCACGCATTGAACGACCCGGACGGCGCTGCTTGTGGCGCTGTCGAAAGCCATCCTCCTTGAGGGACGCAGCGCGACGACGGCCTGTCCGGTCGCGACCCGGATAGCTCTTCGTCATCGAATTCGATTGGTGGATGAAACCGTAGTTGACCGGTGACGAGAAAGCCCTGCGCTGCTGGATAGCTGGAGCCCCTCCTGGCGACGTGATGCGCCCTCGACTGCATCTTGGGCGTCGTTGGCCTTTGATTGTCGGATCGAGTTTGTTCTCCGCGCAACACATCGCCCACCTTGACCCCACGCCAGAACTCCTCGAGGCCCTCAGGGCTGTCGGAGTGCGCGAGGCGAGGTCGTGCTTTGTGAGGCGGGAGAGTTGCCGGTTTGCTGGCGGTGGGGTCAACGCAGCAGCAAACCGCCTCCGCTCAGGCAGGATTGGTACCATGCCCACAGCCATCCACATCACGATGTGCCGGGGGTTTCTGGGCGATGAGGATGCGCGGTCGACTGGAGTTGGCCGCTCGGGTAACCAACGGATGTTTCTGGAGTACGTCTGCGGTTGTGTCGGTAACCCGATTGAGGTTCAGGTGGTGTAGCCGACGAGGTTGCTGCGCGGTTTGGCAGGTTCTGCACGTGTACGGTCCAACGGACGCCGTCCCGATAACGCTTTGCGGTGCGGAGTTCGTGGGGTCTGGAGTTACCAGCGAGAGCAGCCATGCCCATGGTAGAGGCGCGTTGGAGGCTGCTGGGTCAAAACGTGTGAATGATATTTGCCGCCAGACTCTCCTCAGGAGCGGCTCCAGGGAATCCCGAGCAACTGCTTCGACCATCTCCTTTCGGGCGGAGTCGCCGTGGATGGGCGCCTGCGTGGAACAGGGCGCGAGGCAGTGTTGGCTGCTCCCTTGGTCGAGAGACGACCACCACTGCCCGTCGCTCGAGCACGCCGTAGTAGCCGGGTTCGTTCCAGAAGTTTGCTCTGATCAGCCATCCCTCCACGCCCGTCGGCGGTGCGGAAGGACTTGTCCTCTGCGATCTCTGACCCGCTCCAGGTGGCGTAATAGTAGGAGGTTGATGAGCAGCTGGTCAGTTGTTTGGCCGCGAGTCCTGGTGTCGGCGCTGTAGTCCGTCTTTGGACAGCTGTCCGATCGCGGTCACGGCCACCTCAGGTGCCTGTCACACGGTCGTCCTGGCCGGAGCGTTCGAGGCGAAAGTCGATGTAGCTTTTCCGTTGCTCCAGCCGGGAACCCCCGGTACCTGATGCCCGAGGAGAACCAGTTGTTCTGCGTCGGAGGGAGGAGGTCCGGACTATCGGGCAGGCGGTGGGCGGCCTCTCGCCATCGGAGGGGCTGGGGGAGGTCGGGACTCGGACAGGTGCGGTCCCATCCCACTGACGGCCGGTTGGGCGGGACGAGTTGTTGTCCGTGGGGAGCTCCAGGGTTGCTCTTCAGGGCTGCCAGAGGAGTCACGAAACCACGATCAGCAGCGTGAGTGCGCCCACGCCGAGAATCCAGGCTTTGCTCGGGCGCAGAACGGCTGTCGGTCTTTTCCTGACGAGTCTCCCAGTCCTCGCCGTTCCAGTAGCGGGGGTGTCGGAACCATCGATCGGGGTACCAGCCGGGCGTTGCCATGAAACCCATTATGGGGGTTCGTTTTGAACACATGACCTTTCGGGGGTTTCCGGCCGGGTTCAGCGCCTGAAAGCGAGCCCGGACTACGGCACACCAGTGCCATGGACAGGCAGACAGAGTTCGTGCTGCGTCGATGGAGGAACGAGGCATTCGTTTCGGTACGCTCTGGTTCACCGATGTGCTGGGATCGCTGAAGTCGGTGGCCATCGCCCTGCCGAGGTCGAAGGAGCAATAGCAGAGGGAGGTCGGTCGACGGCTCGGCCATCGAGGATCTGCCGCGTCTACGAAACGTGACATGGTCGTTCGCGGACCCGTCGACCTTTCCAGGTGCTGCCGTGGCGGCAGACGGATCGTGGCAGCCCGGATGCTGTGCGACATCCAGCTGCCTGACGGATCCCCGAGCTTTCGCGGATCCTCGGCACGTGCTGAAACGTGCGCTTGAAGAAGGCCGCTGACCTGGGGGTTCACCTTCACATCCACCCGAGATCGAGTTCTTCCTGCTCGGCCAACTCAACCCGCCGGTTCCCCTCGACGACGGTGGCTATCTGGACCACACCACCCTCGGCGACGGAACCGACTTTCAGGCGCGACGCCATCACTGATGTTGGAGCAGATGGGGATCTCCGTGAGTTCAGCCACCACGAGGGGTCACCGGGGCAGCACGAGATCGATCTTTCGCTACGCGGATGCCCTGACCATGGCGGACAACATCATGACCTTCCCGGGTGGTGATCCGAGGTGGCCGTCTCCCGCAGGGCATCCACGCGACATTCACGCCGAAAACCATTCTCGGAGCATGCGGGGTCCGGCGTAGCACCCACACGTCACTGTTCGGGGGGACACTAACATCTTTCACGACGGCGCTGATGAGTACCGGTTGTCCAAGACAGCCCGGCAGTTCGCTTCGGGATGTTGGAGGCACGCCCCGGAAATCACCGCTGTGACCAACCAGTGGGTCAACTCCTCACAAACGCTCATGGCGTTCGGAGGCGCCCACCTGCGCCTGCTGGGTCGGGCCAACCGGTCCGCGCTGATCCGGTGCCGGAGTTCTCGTGGGCAAGGCGAGTTCGCCCAGCGAGTACCGTGCCCCGGACCCGGCCTGCAACCCTACTTGGCCTTCGCGCTCATGCTGAACGCCGGGCCTGGCGGGGATCGAGAACGAATACCCGTTGCCGGAGGAGACCGAGGACGCCGTGTGGCGGTTGACCGAGAAGGAACGCCGCTCGTTGGGAATCAAGTCCTGCCGTGCAGCCTCGACGAGGCACTGCGGGTGATGGAGGGTCAGAACTTGCTGCAGAAACGCTCGAGAAACATGTCTTCGACTACCATGCGGAAACAAACGCGCCGAGTTCGAGGCCTATCGCAGGTCACCCCGTGGAGGTGGAGGCACAGCAGGTGCTGTGATGGGAATATTGCGGCCACCCGCTCTGCCTTGGGAACGGAGATTTCACCGGCCTCTGCCCAGCAGAGCCGCCCGTCGGCCAGGCCCAGGAGGTTGAAGGTTCCATCTCCACCACGTTCGAGGCGTTCCGCAGGTGTTTCCGCATCCCCGAAACCAGCTGAACCGCGGCCCAGGGAGGACCGAACTCGATCGAGGCACCTGGATGAGTTCGCCCAGCCTCGCGCAGAAAGCGCGACAGCAGTGCCGTCATCAAATGCGTCCCAAAGGCCAGGGCCGTGTCAGCCCTGCAGAATCTCCGCTTCAACAACACCCTGTCAGATCCGGTGCGTCGATTCAACTCGCCGTCAAGGGCGAGGCCCAGGGCGGTGGCTTCGGCGTGGTCCACGGCGGCTGGGCACTCGCGGAGATCCCGCAACCTGCGATGGTCTTCCTCGTCGGCGCTGAACATGCGGCTTTCGTCAGACAGAGCCTGCGCGGTGAGGGCAGTTAGGGTGGAAATGTGAACGAGGGTTGGTACCACGGTGAGTTGCATGAGACGCGGCTGAGCATCCCGGAAATGCTGCAGGACGTGGCAGGACTGGCGTGCGACGCTGGATTCCGAACCTCCGGTACCTCTTCACGTGTTCACCCGGGCTGCTGACAGGGACCCGGGAGGCCGACGGCGACGGTCGTGTCGGTGACGAGCTTACGCAGTGCTCGCGCGATAGTCGCGGTCACCCCGGAACGCGGGACCGGGTGCTGCTCGATGCTCGAGGATCCTCCGTGCTCGCGCGTTTTCTCATGAAGAATCCTGGGGCTCGAGGCGCCTGCATAACTGCTCGGGGCGCGGAGAGGAAGGCTGGAGAGAATACATCCGGTCGCGTGGGGCCTTGGATGGTCGGTCGGATCGACGCGGATCTGCTTCGCCGGGCGAATCATGCCGCTGGTGCAAGGTCGCGGTCAGAGACCCAGCAGCGAAGATCCTCTGTCCATAGTGGATGACATCGCGGCCGAGACTTCAGTCACGTTGCAGGACGCAGTTCTTGAATAGTGCCTAGCGAATGCGCGCGCGGGCTGAGGTGCTCTGGTTTCTCCTCCTCGGTGCGGATAGCGGTGGGTCGCGATGGAAAGGCAGCAGAGAACTCAACTTCCATTCCGGATGTTGACGTGAGTCTACATCGCGGAAACCCGTCGAAGGCGCGAAACACGATAAGGGCGGTGAGGTAGGAGCAAAAGTGTGTGTGCCGCAGTCGGCCCGGATCCGTTCGGCACATGCATCCGGAGGGCACCATCTGGCCGATAGGATGCTGCCCTGCGGTCCGAAGGAAACGCCGGTCCCTTGGTGCAGCATCGTCTTCCTGCCTCTATCTGCTACGGGCAGGTGGGCGAAGAACTGGGAGTTGGGCCAGGCCCTTTCTCGAAGGCGCGGCCTGCGGCGGGGACCTGGATTTAGGACAGGCATTCTACGACATGGTAACTCCGCTGTGTGGGAAGCGGCACTGCGCCCGGAGCCCTGCGGATGTGCGGGCCGCTGAGAGACCGGTTAGCTCCTGATCCTCGCCAAGGAAGCCGATAGGGAAATCAAACTCGGTATCGTTGAGGGACAATCGCGCCCACCGTGCAAACTTCTACAGCTCGTTCATGGACGGGGTGATGAGCGGGTACGTGCGTGGAACCTTCGATGCTGCGTGCCCTGGTTTGCTTTCGGCTATATCGGGCGCGAGGCCGGTGCCGACGACGCGGGCCTGCCGCTTCCAGAGAGTTCTGGAGCTATCGGGTCTCAGCCTCCGCAGAAATGCGTCGTACCCACCTGGTGCCGGAAGACGAACCAGGGTGGACTTATCTTGCCCGGTGTCATCGGGGAAAACCTCCCGATGAGGTCAAGGACTTGTGGCGGCACGCACCCGTGCAGTTGAAAAACTTCAGCAACGCATCTTTTCTCCCCCTGCCGACGCCGCCCGCCATCCCACGGCAGAATTACGGCTTTTCCACGGATGGGTAGCCCGAGGAGCGCCTGCGAATACTCGGAGCCTCGAGGACGCCCGTTCGGCCCTAGGGCACATCCAGACACCGACAAACGGTTCACGAGCGGTTGAGATTCAGCGGCAACGCATCGCCACCAGCCATGCTGGGCTGGTCTCGCCGAGGTCCGAACGATTACGGGCCGCTCGCCTTCAGGCAACTTTTCCGGAGCGTTGGGCACAGCTCCTGGTACCTGCAGGCGCTTCGTGACGAGGGATGGATGGCTCAGCGGCTGGCGCACATCGCAGTCCTCCAGTCGTCACGTGGTCAATCTGCTGATGCGGGCACCCGAGATGAGTGCAGATGCTCGCCCACAGCGAGAATTTGAGACTCCGACACGGGATCTGCTCTCCAGGTCCATGAGCCGGGATATCGAGCGGGCCTCGGACAAAGCCGCAGCGGTGGCATCGGTCCGGGCGCTCGTCGTCGGCTGTGCCGCATAGCCTTGGCCGACGTGCTGGGTGCGGCTGATGTCACCACAGTGGGTCTGGCGCTCAGCGATCTTTGCAGGGCCACGCTGGATGCAGCGTTGGAACTTGCTCGACGAGAGTTGATGCCTCCCGTCGGGGTGATCGGCATGGGGCGTTGGAGGATGCGAACTCGGCTACGCATCTGATATTGACGCGATGTTCGTCATCCCCGATGGTTCCGGGCCGAGGAACGAGCGGCAGCGACGGCTGCCTCTCGGCTGGCCTGCGATCTCGTCGGAAAACCGGACCGGACCCGGCGATGGTGGTGGACGCCGATCTGCGTCCCGAGGGAAAGGGCGGGCCACTTGTGCGAACCGTGTCCTCCTACCTCAGTTACTACGCAAGGTGGTCCTCCGTCTGGGAGGCGCAGGCGTTGTTGCAGGCCCGCTCGCGGCAGGGAGCATGAACTGGCCTCTGCGGTGCTTGAGGTATGGAGGGATTGCGGTACCCGGATGGAGGTCTTACCGCCGCGCAGGTTGCAGAGATTCGCCGGTTGAAATCGCGGATGGAAAACGAACGTATTCCCGCGGAACGGACGGGGCGACCACCTGCGCGGCGGTGGGCCGATCAAGATGCCTAATCCTCAGCGCCACTGAAACCGCGAGCAACCTTCAGACCTGCCGTAACCAGTGAGACACGGTTCGCTGGTAACCCGCCTTCCCTCGGGACCTGGCGGAATCGTCCTTTTCCATTTCGAAAGATGCTGGCGAGCCGCTGCCGCGGCAGAAGCTCATCGGGATGACGGTATCATCGCTTCGCGTAACCAGTTCACATCACCGCGTCGCCCGACGGGCATCGCTGCTCGTCGAAACGGACTAACGCGCTGCGAGGATCCTGAGCGCCAGACTGTGTTGGTCGGCGCGCCCAGCGCGTGGGCAGGCGCAGCTCGGCGCCCGGACGTGCACGCGGCGAGCCTGGAGGCAGATCCCGTGACCCCGAAATTCGCGTGGTGGGCGCTGCGCCATCGGTGCCCGCGTTCACGGGATGCGATAACCGCCGCCAGCCGTCAGAGGCACCACGGCCTGGAGCTGGTGCTTCACGCTTCGGTTCGAGCCCTCGGCGAACCAGCCGGCATGGCTGACGTGATTGCCGCGAGTCAGCTCTGTGCTGGCCCCGAGGCTGGTGCAGGCGTCTCGAGGCTCCATGCGAGGCGCTCTGGTGATGTTCCGTGGGAAGGAACGCGACGATGTTTGAGGGCGCGTTTGGCAGTTTTCAACTGCGGTACTGCAAGTCATGACCTCGTCCGGGTGACCGGACACGAACGGTCGATGCGGTTCTTCAGCTTTCCGGGCGGGCTGAGCAAATAGCAGGCTGCGGAAGCAGGCCCGGGTGCTGCGTCTCGCGCCCGATCGCAACCCGGCTGTTTCGAGGCACGCAACGGCATCGAGGTTCACGTGCGCGTACCCATCGTATCATATTGACTGTGAGGCCGCATTGATCGGTGTCCCTCAACCCATTGTTCTATCGAAGGGATCGAGGGCAACCAGTTGCATGGCCGCAATCGAGTCGAGCGCTTCTTTCCGCAACGGAACACCATGATAATGCTGTCGTCGAGTGCCCGGCTGCGAACCGCGCCTCGAAAAGGCCCGCCGGAACTCAACCCGCACCGCGTGTCAGGCAGGCTGCTGCGCCAAGCGTTTCCTCGAGGCCACTGGCTGGCGGCTCTGTCGGCCGAATGTTCCCTCCGTGTGCCGGGCTGGATCCGGGCCGTGCGGCGCACGCTCGTGGTTCACCCGCCGCTGGGGTACGTATGGGCATCCGGATAACCAGTTGGTCTGCCCGCCGCTTCATCACCGAAGGGGCTCCAGACCAGCCGCATTCAAGCACATTCGTTTCGCGTGCGTGACTCCGACACCGGCCTTATGAACCTCTTCGCTGGCTGGGTCTTTCTGACACGTTATAACGTGATACTTCCGGCTGGCGTCGTCGTCTGACCGGATTCGTCGGCCTGGGCTGGTACTGATACTCTCCGACGCTCTCTCCGCGCCCGGGAGCAGTGCGGCGCCGGCTTCCGGGTGCTCGTGACACGGAGTCAGGCTGACGCCCGGCTCGTTCCGGTGACCGTTCGCGACGACTCGTTCGCGGCAAACCGTACGTTCGAGCGGTCTGACCGGCGATGACGTGAAGAAAGGCCGCCGAGTTCGGAGTCAGCCGTGCTCATCGCCGGCATTTCGAGATATCGTCGACTCCCACCGTGACCATAACCCTGTTTTGTTCCCTGCCACGGCTGGATTGCGCATGTTTGCGGCTGTTCATCGCAGGCTGATCTCCCGCAATTTCACAACTGCGGTTCGCATAGCTCAGCTCGCCCGCCGACCGGTTAGTCGACGCCCGGATCGATGACGTGCGGGCAGACGCGACTTCTGGCAGAACTGATGTCGCTTTCCTGAAGCGACTCATCCGGGTATCGATCGGTTGACTCAGGCCTGGTGATTTCGAGGATGACCAGGCTGCCGGCCGTCGATCGGTCCTCTGGGCTGACCGCAGGCCTTCCTGCTGAGCCGGTGGTCTCCGACTTAACGAAGCGATGACCGCAATCCCGTCTGCTTTGCTGATGCTCTCCGCAGACCGACCTTGCGATAGCCTGGGAGCTCCGGCGCGTTAATGAATCGAACGTGTTCTGAGCTGCTGCAGCTGGTTCAACCTCCATCGCCGCGGTGCGCGGGCTTTGGACGATTCCCAACGAGGCGGCGTTCATGCGATCGACCGCCGCGACTGCTGTTGGTTCTCGATCCCGCCGGCCCGGCGTTCATGGGCGAAAAGCAATGGTGCGAGCCAGCAGCACTGTGCCGGCGGTGTTGCCCGGCTGGCTGCGGCGTCGCGCCGGACAGCGGCCGACCCGGCGGGCGCAGGTGGTGGACGTTGTGAGTTGACACTGATTGATGCGGCGGTGTTCGGGGCGTGCTCGGCGGCCTGCGACAGGCTGCCGGGCTGTGTCGCTCGGCTCGTGGAAAAATGTTGATGTCCCCAGGCTGACCGGCGTGTGCGCTGCTCGGTAATTTCGGCATGTGCGTGGGCGTACCTGAAGTTGACCGGATCTCCTCGGAAAGGTCATGATATTGTCCGCCATCGTCGGGGCATCCCGCCAGCGGTGTCTCGTACTGCCCTGACAGCTCATAACAACTGGTCTGGAGGCTCTTATCTCTTCACGTTAACGTCCATCTGGTATTTCAAATCGCCGGTGTTCGGCCAGCGCCAAATAGAGGTCGGCGGGCAGTGACCCGGCTCGGGCCGAGGCCCCAGGTCGGCAACCTGCTTCAGGCACGTTCAGCGTGCCGAAGAAGTGACGGCTCGTCGAGCAGCTGAATGTCTTGCGGCGGGCGCTGCCGTCTGCCGCGGCGGCACCTGGCGGAATGCGGGCGGGCGACATGTGCTGATGGCGGGTGGCCGGCCATCGGCGGCTCCCTGTGGCGGCCTTCGGCGGGCTGCGCAGGCACATCGACCAGGCGTACAGCGGTGCTCGTTCATCGGCGCGGCACCTGCCTGTCCATGTTGCCTGGTGACAGCGGCGCCTCTCGCTGGGCGGGCTGAGGTCGTCAAACGAACCCCATAATGAGTTTCGTAACGCCGATAACGTTGACGGATTCCGGCGCCTGGGGCGGCCGAAGGCGACGTACTGACCAGGCTGTGCCTGAATTCTCGGCGTGGGCACTCACGCTACTGATCGTGTTTCCTCTCTGGCTGCTGGTGAGCCCCCACGAACAATATCATCCCATAAACCGGTCGTCGAATGGTTTCGCGCCTTTCCGATTCGACCTCCCAACCCTCCGATGACCGAGACGCCCGCCACCAGTCGGCTCTCAACCCGCAGGTGCTGGTTCTCGAGGGCATCGAGCCTCGGGTGGAGGGCTCGATCCGGGCTGGCTTCATCGACAACCTCGAACCTTCCGGACCATGTGACCGAACACCTGGGTGGCTTACGTGACCGCGATCGGACGGTGAGGACTGCGCGCACCAGGACACCGGTAACAACGACCAGCTATCAACCACCTGCCTGAAGCAGGTGGCGGGGACAATCTTCACTGCCGACAATGAAGATGGATGATCGGGCTAACCTGAGACAATTACGTTTGTTAACCGACATTTGAAATCGTTTCAGCGGCACCGTCTTGTTCCGCGAACGCACCATCGGCGACTCCGCCCGAAAATGTCCCTGAGGTCTGGCGGCTCTTCACGTTTGAAACTCAACGCCTCCACCATGGACTGGCTGAGACAACCCACAGAATCGCACCCTGCGTACTGAGACGTTTCGGATATGCGTCGCCAACCGTGCCAGCTTCATCATCCCACCGCCAAATCGCCGCAACCTGAACACTCGAGGCATCGGTGCCATTCAGGCCAACAGAATGGGCGCCGCCCAGCTCGACGTGGGCCTGCTTATCGAGGCGGTTTGCTGCTGGCATTGAACAGACCACGGCGAACCATTCTGGCGCGACCTCGAAGATCGCCGGCACTCGACGGCCTGGTCTCAGTACGGCGTGAGGGAATCAATTGTGGGCGTGTGCGCGGGGGCTGGCTGTCGACAGCCAGCTGGCGAGAGGGGCGCTCACGTGCGCCGGGAGGCTCGGCTGTCGGCGGTACGAGACTGCCGTCGCAGGCTGCGGTTTCATCCGCCAGTCGATTCGACGAGCTGGTTGAACCGTCGTCGGCGATCTCAGAAGGAGGACTAGACGGCGCCGTAACCGTCGGTATAGTTCAATGCGATAACCAGCCAGCTCGACAACCCGCCATGAGCTGGTGGTCTGAAAACCGGACGACGACGCAAATCTCCGGGCTGCGTGCCGATCAGCGCGCTGCTGCTGGCGATCATCCAGAGAAGTCGCTGGCTGTCACCGCTCGTTGGTTCCGGCCGTCAACTGCTGACTCGACGAACTCATAAACCTCATCGTCTGGCTGTCATGAGATGATGACCGTAATCAGGGCAGATGACGCAGGTCTGATTCCCAGGTGGTGCTGGCGCAAAATGGACAGGACAAGCAGGCGGGAGGGGACGCAGGCTCGCCCGGGCGGGCTGGCGCGGTGGGCGTCTGGGCCAGCACTCTGCTGATGGAAGCGGCGGTGGTCGACGGGCGACGGCCGAGGCAATCTCAGGGGCCACTAACCTTGATCAACTACTCACCCAGTTCTTCCATCCGGTCTCGGCGAGGAAGCCAGCCGCTTTCTCGCGGTTCCCCGCTCGGGGCTTCCGCTGGGGATGGCCGTCGCCAGGCGATATCGGCAGGCTCAACAGCATAAAAATCGGCAACTGGTGAATGATCCTTAAGCGTATGCTCAAAAGCACGGAGATCGATGGCAATCGGGAAGGCTGACTCGAGCCGGCACATCCCGGCTTCAATCAACGATTTTATTGCCACTCGAGATCACGGCTCTTCCGGCGCATCACCTGATCAACAACGATATCCCGAAATCCCCACTGCGCTGATCCCGCGATTCAGTTTTAATTTCTGAGAAGGAATCATCCTCGGCAAGCCGTCGTCTCTGCGTGCTACCGCAGCGCAGATCTTCCCGAACCCACGCCGGTCATCGTCAATAAAGTATGTCGCCAGACCGACGCGATGATTGATCGTCTCCGCCTGACGTTGCGTTTCGTGTTGCGCGATAACATAACGTGAGATGCGATAAATGCAACTCGACCGTGTTGTTGTTGCGAAACCTGATGCGATGCGAGATAACGTTGGTCTGACCGCTGCATGCGGTGGCAGACTCCGCGAGATGCGGCTCTTATGCTAATGACGCGTGATCGTGCCGAATCTTACGCCTGGGTCCGACAACCTCGTATTCCGTCGGGCGGCTCATCGACTTCGGAGGTCGTGGCTGATGCGGAGAAGACGAGACTTCATCTTACCGCGAACCGGCACCGGACGGTGAACGGTCGAGGTACGCGACGAGCTGGATGCGCCAATCCCGCATTCGATCACGGCGAGGTTGACATTTCGGTCATTGACCTACAAGCGCGGTTCACGGCGACTGATGTCACCTTCACTGCGGCTTGATCGAATCGCGACTTTCACGCCAAAACCATGTTCCTGCTGACCAAACTCGAGACGGTCTGCCTCGGTGATCAGGCGTCATCCGAACTCACGCAGGCTGCGCTTCCGGCTGGCGGCGAACCGCGGCACTCGGGGCAGTGATTCGCCGCGACGACCCTTCGTCGACGTTTCTCGACCGATACGAGTTCCCGAGTCGGTGTGGAGGGCTGGTCGATTCGACTCGCCGCCCGATTCGACGGTGTGGTCGCTTTGCCGGCGGTCCGATGGTCTGAACCTGAAGGGTGATGGGCCCGCCAGCAGCGCCACGGACGGCACCTGACCGGTCGGTGGACGAGCCGGCCTGCTGGTTTTGTCTGACGGTGACCGCGGGGCGCGCGTTACCGTGAACCACACGGCTGAAACCTCGCGCGGCGGCCTCGGACGTTTCACTGACCGGCGGACTGACCTTCTTCGGTGCTTTCCGGTGGGGAGTTTTCGGCTTTGCGCCGATGCCGACCGCTGATGAGATGCTTGCGCCGCCGTTTCCTGCTACCCGCTGAACCGGGCGTCGATTACTGTGACGACCGCGAATGCGCCCGGGTGAGGTTGCCACCTTTTTGCTGCGGTCGAACTTTCCCAGGCCGCGATCTTCGGCCATTTCGTCCGGGCGGCAATCGCTTTCCCTCTTCGGTTTTCAACGGCATAGATGCTCGTTGATGCCTCGTCCGGTACTCCTGCCCGGCCGAGTTCACCGCGGTGATTCGCTCACTGGATGTTTGATCTGAGGTTCCATCCCGGACTGGAACGTCGATGAGGACCGCGTCGAACCCGCCCATATGCAGAGAACCGGCCGAATCACCACCGTGTTCCAGGCGCAACGACCGTCGGCACGGCGCTGACCGGTGTTCGCGCGCCAGGCGGGCATTCTCGGCGATAACTCGCGCGGCGGATGCTCGGGCATGGCTGATAGCACGAGGTGTTGTTGTCGGTGTGGCGGCCTGACGACGTCGCAGTTGGTTCGGCGCCCCGAAATCGGCGGGCGCGCGACGAACTGGCTCGGCGCTGGACGGCTCGACCGCCTCCGGGAGTGACGACCCGACGTTCTCGGATCTGGGCCGCTGCGCCACCAGTTCGGCACCATGCCGATCGGAACGGACCTGGGCGTTAATATCTCACCGTGGCGAGGAGCGGGCGTTGCTCGCGATGATCTGTCGAGAAACACTCACGTTCAACCTCGCGGCATTTGTTTCTCGGCATGACGCATTCGATCCTCATTCGTGAAACTTCGTAACGGGCAGGCCGGGTTCGCGAACTCCATCCGAATCTTACCAGCGCCGCCGGTGCCGTCGGCCAACAGCGATCCGACTCCCTCGAAAAGGAATCAGGGGCTCTGGCAACGCGAAGACGTCTCACGTCGCAGCACTCGGCCTCGGGAAGATCGGATATACGCCCATGCTGCGACATCCTGATATGTGAACTTGATGTGCCCTCCCGTTCAATCGACGACTGATCGGAACCGAGACAGCACCGGCGAGGACCACCGGTCGATCGGTGCCTCGGCGAAGAAGGCGGAGGGTCTCGAGGTGCTCCACCTCGGCGGCACGTCACCAGCGATCGGCACACCTCTGCGGCAGCTCAGTCCTCGGCGGCGGCGTCGAAGACGCGAGTTGCGACGATGTCGAGTAATCCGGACGAGATCGATCTTTCGTCTATTACCTCGTTCTGGCTGCCGGCCGGTAGACTCCGGTAATGATCGGCAACTGCGCCATTCGCGATGACTGGACTATTGCGTCCACTGTTGGGCGACGGCGTTCAGGCTACTGGTGGAAGCGACAACGTCAACTCTTCCAGCGACCTCGGCGTCGCAACGGCTTACTCGGCACTGTCTCTCGACCCTTCTTTCTTCGATGACGGGTCTGCATCATGGGCCCCTTAACGATAACTGCTTGTCGGTTCGTCGCCAATTCGAAGGCCATCGCGCGACGCTCACGCCTCCGCCGAGCGCGCAACACCTTTCGGTCGTGGCCGGCACCACCGGTCGGCCGGTTCACCGGCAGATCGAATTCCGCCCGGCAAGCTCAGTTGCGCGGTGTTTTCAGTCATCGATGACGACTGCCAGTCGAACCGATGCGGGCGTTGTGGCGGCCTACTGACGGTGTGCCGATCTCGTCGGACCGGCAGGTGAGCTGACTGCTGGTCGGCAGGTCTGCGACATTGAACATAATCTCGAGGATCTGAACTCTTGACCCGTGACGAGCAGGTGGTGGCTCACGGGCGGCGTTGGAATGCTCGGGGCCTTCGGATCGTGCGAGTTGAGCTACTCGAGAGACGCCCGGTGACTGGCCGCCGGGCGGTTCCACGCTGACTTCCCTGCGAATGGCGCGACCTCGTGATGCTCCGCGACTGTGACCGTCCCCTCACTGCTGGGCGACAGGGGCGGGTTTCAGGCCGGCTTTGTGATATGATCTCCCGTCGTCTGCTCTAACTCCGTTGCATTGCCAGGATGCTGATGAGGGGTCTGCGCCTCCGGCCACGGAAGAGATGGTGGGCGCGGGCTCGTTCAGGCGCAGTCGTTTCCCAGATGCGCCGGATGACACTAGAATAAGCGAGCTGCGGTAATGATGCGCGAGGCGTCGGAGATGCCGCCGTGATCGACGAGCTGCGTGGCGACCAGCGAGGAAACGAACGCGTATTCCGCATGCCAATCGTGGTGCGCCGTTATACGATACCACCAGTGTTCGGTAACATGACTCCGGACGCCTGCGACGCGGTGATTGCTGGTGGAGGAAGTCTTCACGCCAAAGTGGCGTCGACGCACCATCGCGGGCGGCGCGATCGCCAGCCTCACTGGACCTCGGTGACCTGTTGCCGAGGTCAGGTCAGTGCGCTGTGCCGGATGTTTCCGCTCGCCCGTGTTCACCCGCCGCGCAGCCTCTGTTCACAGACGATGCCGGGCAATATCGCGACGCAACCTTCTGAACCCACGCCACCATCAGGTGATGCGAGGATTCTGGCGGAAGATGTTCGCCACTGCTCGATAGAAAAGCCGCAAAAGCCTTCGACGTTGGATCGTGCGCATGCATCATCTGGTGCAGATCTCACGACTGCGCCACCGGGCTACCGACTGTTGCGAGCATGTTGAATACGCGATAGAACTTTCCGGTCTCCACTAATCGACCATTCTCGTGCCGGTGCCGAATCGGTGTATCGGATGACATCCTCGTCGCTGAGGATCCTGAGAACGTCGGCCTCTGCCCGCGAGAGATGTAAACGGCAGTGAATGCTCGCCTCGGTGAGCTGACCCGGGCGGCTGCCATTCAGATCTGCCTCGTCAGTCATCGGGAGCTCTTTCTTGTTTGACGGCCGCCCAGCGCCCATCGGTCGCAACTATGCCGTGATCGGGCGGCTGACAATGAGACTTCGAGATCATGACGTTTGAGCATTTCTGTTCCGGCGATCGGCGCCGTCGACTGTCACGCTGCTCTGCGAGGGCGGGTCGGAGTATCGGTCGGCTCGCGGTCGTGTTCGCGCCGGGCGACGACGAAACTGGCGCCAGAGGCCGATCAGGTAAACCAGCTCCATGATGGTGATCGTGACTCTCGGGGTTAACTGCCAGGCGTTGGGGTGAACCAACTTTGAAGGTTCCTCGACGTTGACCCCGCGTGCCTGCGGCGCTCACGCCTGTTCGCCTGGGGCTCGCAATCGGTTCCCCGACCGCCGACACGCTGGGCGCGATTCTGCGTGATGCGAGCCGGGCCGAACCGTCGCCAGTGAGCCCTGGCAGGCTAGTTCCGGCTCGTGGTCGTGCGTGACCGGCGTCCGGGTCACGCTCCGCTTCGCTCGGCGTGATAGGACGATGGGCGAACTGGGGCGTCGTTGGTCGCGGCTCCCCGCCCGCGATGCGAACAGTCACCGGGCGGGGGCACGAAACGATCGCGCGGCTGAGGTGGCCGGGCTCCGGAATCATTCCGCGCGAACTGCCAGTCGTCTGAACGCCACCGGCCGCGACGGCTTTCACGCGTGCACGCTCACCGGTGACGCCACCTGCTACATCGGTCATCGTCGTCCCACTCGGCTGTACGCCAGGTGCAGGCTGTGACCGGACGAGCCCGACGGCGGCGTCGGGCTGCTTTCACTGCGTAGCTGTTTATCAAACCACGACGATTCGATTGCCGGCACCAGACGCGCCCTGAACAGGCACGTGCCGTCATCCCCATCACTAAACTCCGCGATTCAGTAGTTCCGACGTCGGGTTGACCGCCAGTCCGGACCTGAACCTCGTGGTGCGATGACTTGCGGTTTTGTTTCTGTTGAACAGGGACGGAATCGTCGCGATGAGCGGGGTCTGACTCTGGGTGGTCAGCAACGTTCCGCATTGTAATAATTAAACGGTTTCATCTCGCTGTTCGTCGCCCGTGATGCGGCGGTGATCGAGCGGGCGCGGGCGTGGTTTCCGCGCCGCGCTGGCTGCGGGTGCGCGGCCTGGCGCGACGGACATTCGCCCGACAACAGACCTTCGTTATGATCGGGTTCACAACGTAACGATCGACCAGGTAACGGTCTCGGTCGGGCTCGACTTGCCGTCGCTCGCTGGCGCGTGAACGGGTAACCATTGACGCCGATCTGTTCGATCGTCGTCCGGATCTCACGACATCATGTTCGGGTAACGCGGCCACGGTGGTGACCGCATCACGAAGCCGCAGTGATGCTTCGGTTCGGCGATCGCCATCGCTGTCATTCAGTGGAGACGACCTGTTGACGACAGACGTTCCCGGAGCGCTGTTGACAATTCCGGCATAACCGGAGACATTTCGACCACTGATCGAACTGCTGTTGGCTGGCAAAACTCGACTCCGAGACGGCTGAATCGAGACGAACCAGCTCGTGCCGACTGGGCGGTACCGGTGACCATGATGCTCGGCGCAATTGATTTCTCCGACGCCGACTGCTGGACTATATTCGGTTCACAGCCATGTTGGGCCAGTGGTGCTGAGGACGAATGCGACATTGGCGAGAACTGGCCCGGCACGGTGACGACCCCGGCCTGGCCTCGTAATGTTGTCCGCAGCGCAGAAGCTGCCGCCAGGGCGGTGAACCGCCCCTGCCGATGATGACGGACCACCTTGTCACCCTGACGCGGTGGCTAACTAAACTGACAGTAACGTGGTGATGACGAGCACTCGTCCGGAGCGTCTGTGAATGACGTCCTCCGTGCATGCTGCCGACGACAACGCGCCAGGTGATGATCCGTAGCTGAGCTTGTTCCTGTCCGGGCGGCGCCGCCTGCGGCGACTTTCTTTTCGACTCGGGCTTCAATGCAGCCGGTCATCGCCACATGACCGGTCATCGGGCATGAAATGATAATCAACGTGATCGTATCACATCTCTGCTGAAACACCTGTTCTTCACGACGCGAACATCTCGGCAGTCTTCGGCGCGGTTTCAGGGCAGGCAGCTGAACTCGACGAAGGCTGCGGCGGCAGTCATGGGCTGACTGTGAACTTCTTGTACCGAGATGCTGCCATCCGGATATAACTGACTGCGACCTCGCCGCTCGGGCTGCGTCGGTGCCGCAGGCGTGCCAGGCACTCGCGAGAGGGTTTCGTGATTGATTACGGTCGTCGGCTGTTGACCATGATTGCTGGCAGACCCGCTCGGCAGTGGTCGCCTGGGCTAACTCGGTTCGGGCTGAATCGGTGCTCTAACGATGCTGCGGACTCGTGGTGGAGGAAACCGCACGCCGACGACGGCTGACCATGATTCTCCGGGCCCATCGTGTTGCTACGTCTCGCATCCGTAGTTTCGGCGGCTCGGCAGGCGCGTTTCCAGCCGAGGAAGGCGAAACCGGCTGGTACTGTGCGGGGCGCGGGGTGACGGCGAGAACCTGCGGATCGAGCTGTCTGCACGATCAAAGGATCTGCCGCTTAATCACGGGCAAACATGATAAACGACGTGACGACCGCGATCGATGACGAATCTTCGTCAATTTACTGAAACCGTCCCCGGGTGTTAACGGCGCCGCTCATCGCCGCGTGTTCATCGGTGAGACGTTCGACAATCATTTCGACAATGATGGTGGCCGCGATGCATTTTGAGTCGCGGTGACCAACAGGCTGCCGGATGTCGCCAGGCCGACGAAGTATCTGACAACTTCCGGCAAAAGGCGTTAATCTCGATCGCGAACCCTGTCTGCGCGATCATCGCCGTCGATATGCGACATCTGCTGCTCCGTGCGGATGTCTGGGCCTGGTGACCGTCGGCGTCAAATGGGCTGACCTTTGCCGATACGGCAGAAGGAAGGTCTCATTGAACATGTATTTTCCGGGATCAGCGGTAATGACGTGATTCATCGCTGACTCACCCGGCTGGCTCACTGGAGATGATTTCACCTTCTCGATCTTCCAGCGCAGTGCGACGAGTCGCAGGACGTCGGGCTCAGTTCGCCGCAACTCGCTGCATCACGAGGTCTTTCAGGCAGGCTGGGGCTGATAACTTTTGTTCTCAGCAGAGGAAGTTCACCGCTCCCGTTGCAAATTACAGGATCGGTATTTGACGGCAGGCGACGGCCTCGGGCCACGGTGCTGTGACGGGTGCTGATGTTTCTGCGAGAGCGGAGGCCCTCGTTCTTCAGGCACGGCTGCTGGCTGAGCTGGGCTGACAATCGCGACCAACTGATGGGAAGCCGGTGAGGTCAGCCTGGGCTCGGGTCGCCTCTGGGCTCGTAGTGCCGCGGGCACGGTTGCTGGTCCATTTCGATCGTGAGATGGATTTGTCACCGCTGGTGAGCTGTCGCTACCGGCGACGCTTCTGGTGCTGTCACTGGAGATCTCGCGTTTAACATCGTGGCCGCGATCCTCGCTGAAACGAACTCGGGGTTGATCTTCGAAAGATCGGTAACCGGTGAAGTTCCTCGCACGCTGATGGCGGGCGTTGTTCTGTATTCGACTGCCACGGTTTGCCAGTTTCCGCGAACGTGAGGGGTTTCTCGGGGCCGGACGTTGCTCGGTATCGGGAGGCGGCTTTCGAGGCGTGTTTACGCGCTCGGGCTCGTTTCCGGCCAGCCAGTCGGCCAGCGGGCACTGTGCTTCCACTGGCTCCAGACTTGTTCTCACTGCATCTGCAGTTTGTCTTACTCGACCATCAGGCCGACCAGTAACCACGGTCCCGCTCGCCCAATCGGCCCGGTACGCCGGAATCGCGCGCTCGAGGCGGACACCTCATGAACCGGCCGCTGATATATGGATTCTCCAGAAACAGCAGGCCATAACCCCCGGCTGCGAGTGGACTTTGCGTTACCGTCAGGTGCTGGCGCGGATGCGGACTGCGTCGAACCTTGAGGCTGGTGGAGAGCCGTGTTGTGCCGTTCGACTTCCGAGACCAATGCGTACCGTTCGTCGTCGGCCGCCGGCGGGCCGAACCGCGATGTGTCTCGGGCTGTTTGAAAGCGCGCGCCCTGTCGTCCGGTCTGACAAATGAAACACGGCTGAGATGACGGCGCCTCGTGAGGACGGTCTGACGCTCCCGGTTGCATCAGACGGTCGAGACAGCCACCTGCAACAGCCGACTCAACCGGTGAAACCATCTTTCCGTCGGGCCGACCACCGGTAGTACTCGACCGTGCGAACGAGCTATCGATAGTACTATGACCGAACCAATGAACGTAACTGCGCGACCGCCGGGATGAACTCGTTCGCGGCGCCGCTCCCGACGTTGACTGGTGGTGCTGGCTCGTGCTGGCTGGAACCGCGGGCGCGGTGCGACGCCGCTTTCTCTGGTGATCGCCGGCCGCTCGGACTGGCGTGTTCAAATCTCGACTTTGATCGACAGGCTCGGTCGCGCTCGTTCCTGCGTTGAAGTTCGATCGAGAGGAGCCACCGCTGAACTCTGGGGCTGCACTCGCCACCTGGGCGACAGATGCGCGGCTGTTTCGGTCGGGTGTTCGCTTGTTCCGTTCCGGCTGATATCAGCGAACCTGGTCGTCGCTGACGACTCGCCTGTGGGCACCCGGTGACAGTCTCGTTCGATGGCGCGACAGGCAGCGCATCGCACGGTGGCTTTTGCCTCGGCACGATGCCAACGATGCAACCTGCGGATATCCTCGTATTTCATTCCCGCCCGACTGGCGACGACACACTGTGCTCGGTTTCGAAGCGCCAGGGCATTCGCCGTCGCGTCCGGCCTTCCGTGGCTCGAGACTGGGCTCTGTCTTCGGGCAATCCGCTCTTGTCAAGCCAGGGTTTCAGGTTGTTTCAGCCTGTTT
>BNJU01000094.1_pt1 | contig 47057 bp, 57 predicted proteins | sample 8539281 | NCBI WGS metagenome assembly BNJU01 (sample SAMD00202456, study PRJDB9452) | human saliva metagenome | isolation source: human saliva | place: Japan
GACCTGCCGCACTGAAAAAGCGTACAAAGTAAGACCAGACGATTTCTCGCAGACATAAACTCGCTGTTCAATACACTGACCATCGTCCAAAGCGTCACTCCATGGATATCCATAGGTCTAAAAATAGACTCTTCTTACTTCTCCCCGGTTCATCGGTACCGTTACAAGAAACGGCTCCTTCTTTTTCCATACCCGTATGAATCTCCTCCATGGAGCTCTCGGGCACCACCTCTTCCAGACTCTTCTTCTGCATCTCCGGATTCATGCTGTATAGCACAGTCCCTTTATGGTCTAAAACACCGGTATGCAGGGATTTAAAATTTTCATCTTCCTGTTTTACGCTGGAAAAAGATCTCTACATTAATATCCAACATGACACAGCCGATAAACTCTCCCTTTGGATTTTTTAAGGGACTTGCCATCGTCATCACTTTGATCTCCGGACGCAAGGTATCTGCGTATGCGTCGGTAAGAAATCTGTCCCCCGTCTCTTTTGCTTTTTTATACCAGTCTGTAGCCGAATAAAAATCATAGGGCAAGGACATAATCTCTCCGGCTTCTCTCGCAGTCGGAGTCATATAGATTCCATATTCTTTTATTCCTTGTTGAAACCCGTTCGGTTCGAAAAAGATTCCCGTCCCCAAGCAAAGAAGGATTCTTTGCAACCGATGCATTGAGAGAATCCAGGAACATAGATTCCGTATTGTATCTGGATGCGGAAAGTTCCGCATCAATAACCCGGGATTGAAAATGAGTTGCCTCCATACCTGAGAGAGAAAGCGCTTTTCCGTTCAGATCTTTCACCTTCCAAATCTGATTCGGCACTGCTCCGACAGAGTCCTCCTGCTCATTCATCTTTTGTACGCCTACTTCCATAGTGGAGGAAATAGATTCCAAGCTTGCAATTACTTTCTGCACGTCTCCCATGGACATCGTTGCCTTATCGTTTAGATTGCCATCCAGCGCAGAGCTGATTGCTTTCTGTCCGGTGTAAATAATACTTAAGCTCATCAATAAAAATACAAGAACAATGCACAAGCCCAAGATTGCAGAGAGTCTGGTTCCGATTGATCCCTTCTTTCCCTGCTGCCCCTTTCCCTTTTTCATCATTTTCCCTCCCTGAAAAATTCCGGATTCCTTCCGAATCTAATTTTTCTTTTTAAAGTAAAGCGCTCTACCAAATCATTCAGTATATTTGCCTGACCGGACATTTCTTCCGAAGCGGCAGCGGATTCCTGCGCCGTTGCGGAGTTATTCTGCACAACGGAAGAAATCTGATCGATTCCCTGTGTAAGCTGCGCTATCCCTCGAGCCTCTTCTTCCGAGGCAGCTGAAATATCCTGAATATAGTTGTTAATCTTTTCGGTGTGTTGAGAAACGGTATCCAAAGATTCCGCAGTTTCTCTGCTGATTCTTGCTCCCTTTTCTACAGCATCAATGGTTTCCTCTATCAGAGATGCCGTATTCTGTGCCGCCTTCGCCGACTTCTGTGCGAGATTTCCGACTTCATCCGCCACAACGGCAAAGCCCTTTCCGGCAGCCCCTGCTCTTGCAGCTTCAATTGCCGCGTTTAAGGACAGGATATTGGTCTGGAAGGCAATGTCGTCAATGGTCTTTATAATCTTACTGATTTCATTGGATTTCTCGGTGATTTCCACCATAGCCCTGGACATCTCTTCCATCTTTGTATTACTCATAACTACGGCATTCCCCGTATCTGTAGACAAGCGAGACGCTTCCTGTGCCGTATGTGCCGTTTCCTTGATTCTTTCAGAAATATCGCTCATTGTTGAGCTCAACTCTCCTATAGAAGAAGCCTGCTCGGTTGCGCCCTCGGAAAGTCCCTGCGCCGCAAAACTTACCTGCCCTGCACTGCTATTTACCTTCATTGCACTTCCTTGTATCTCGGACATCGTCCGAGAAAGGTCGGTGGTAATCTTGGAAAGAGCCTCCAGAATCGGAATATATGCACCGGTATAATATTCTTCATTATCTTTGCTCAGATTAAATTGCCCTTTGCCATTTCTCCCAGTTTCTCGGTTAAATCCGAAATGATATGTCTGACTCTGTCTACCACTTCCTGTATTGCCAAAATCAATGCACCTATTTCATCCTGATAGGCATAGGACATCTCAATATCAAAATCGCCTTCTGCAAGCTTTTTTCCGCACCGGGAAACCATGGCAAGTGGCTTCAAACTCTTATTCAGATAAAATACCGTTGCCAATATGACAATCGCGACCGTCAAAAGTCCCAGTCCCGTTGCTACAAGCACCATCCTGTCCACGGCATGATCATAATCAATTTCCGTCATATTGATGCGGAACCACCAAGTTGTGCCGTTCAGATTCACCGGTTCAAAAAATTCTCTTTCTGCTGCACCGGACTTTCCTATTACCTTTCTGGTAAAGCGTTCTCCACCGGCCATAAGATCCTTTACCTCTTTATATGCCTTCTCGGAAAGAACATCCGAAAGCTTCATACCCCTTTGTTTTTCATTTCCATGTATCACTTCTTCCGAATCGATAATCTCGGAAAACATAGTCGGATACTCTGCATCGCTCTTACTTACCTTGGTAAGAACGTCTGCATTGATATCTAAAAGAGTAAGCCCCTTAAACTCACCGTTTACCATAATCGGACTGGTAATGGTAAAGAGCTCTGCTCCCCCTGCCTTATCGTCCTTATAAACATTGGTAATGACTGATTTTCCCTCTTTTCCTGCTTTGTAATAGTCCTTGTCCTTATATAAGTCATAATCGATACGTTGTACAATCTTCTCCTTCGCACCTTCTCTTGTAATAAATATGCCATAGTCGGAAGAATCCGGAAAAAAGGCATTCGGTTCAAAAAAGGTTCCGCCGCCGATAATATTTTCATCTTCCAAAATGGAAGCATGAAGTGTATTCAGGAGAACCGCCTCCGCATTGTATCTTGAAGCGGGAATCTCTTTATCCACAATTCCGCTTCGCAAAGTTACCGGCTCCATTCCCGTAACGGAAACCATGTTGTCTTTTGAAAAGTCCTGCACCTTCCAAGTTTGAACGGGAGCCTCTCCCACCTTGTCCTTTTCATCATAAATAAAGCTGATTCCTTCATTGATTGTAGCGGAAATATGGCTTAATTTATCCACCGTAGAAGACAGCTCGGCAGCTCCGTTCATCGCTTTTTCCGTCATAGAATCATCAATCTGAGGATCAATATCCAGCTCAAAGGAATGCACCAAGATATAGCAAAGTACCAGAATAAGCACAAAAGAAACTGCACCCAAAACAATAGACAGTCTTCCTTTTAGACTGATTCTCTTCAGGAAACTGCCTTTATTCTTTTCCACATATTTGCTCATACCGTTCAAAAACCTCCTTAAAGCAAAGTCCAATCCTTTCTCCTTGTTTTTTCGACTAAGATTGACTTTCTATAAGTTTGCCATTCCCTTGCTCTCCTCTTCTAAAAAGAAAGACTATTTTTTGGGAGTATTCATCAGACCGGCGCAATATCCGTCTCTTTCAATAGAACTACGACTTTACGAGAGAACGCAGCAATGTTAAAATATTCTTAAAATATGCCGGAATGTTGCATACTGATTTCAGGGCATTCGTTTCAAACCGGAAGACATTGCAAGTCGCTTCTTTTCGAGAATAAATCGGGAGAAAATATTGCAAAATATTCGCTTTTTTCCATTTTTCTCTTATACAATTGCGTTTTGCGTTCGATAAAGTGAGGAAAGATCGATTTGGAGAAAGGATTGCTATGTCAATATTTTACGGAAATGGAATAGCCCTTACGGAAAAGACGCTTGATTTGCTATGGGGAAGACAGAATCTTACGGTAAACAATATTGCCAATGTGGATACCCCAAACTATAAATCCAAGTATCTCACTTTTTGAGAACGAGCTTCTTCACCATATCACTATGGCAGAAAAGGGCAGTCAGAAAAAAATAAAAGTATCCGAAGCAATTCGCATGCAAAGACCCAGGATACACAGTACCAGGAATGAATCCAGCCGCTTGGACGGAAACAACGTAGATATGGATCAAGAGCAGGTGGAGCTTGTCAAGACCACCTATGCCTATCAGTTCATGGTGAACTCAATTAATAATGATTTAAAACGACTCTCGACAGCAGTGAAAAACTTCTAGTCTTTTCTTCTGTTGAAAAGAATCGATTTGAGGGAGATGGAAAAGCATTTCCCGGGAAAATAGTGAAAAGGTGGTAAAACTTATGGATAGTACAATGGAAGGAATGTTGGATACCTATCTTCTGGAGACGGAATCACTCTTGGATAAGTTAGATGAAATGCTGATTGCCGACGAAAAAATCGGCGATTTTTCCTCCGATGATGTAAATGAAATTTTCCGTATCATGCACACCATAAAAGGTTCCAGTGCCATGATGGAATTTACTCCGATTTCCAACATTGCCCACCACATTGAAGATATGTTCTTCTTTATTCGAGACAAGGGCATGGATTGTTTAAGTGCTGAGCAAAAGAACGAACTTTTCGATCTGATGTTCCGCTCGGAAGATTTTTCTTCGCGGTGCTTTAGAAAAAAAGTGAAAGCCGGAGATCCTTTAGATGAAAAATATAGAAGAATTTGCCGAAGAGATAAACAGTTTCTTGGCAAAAATCTCCGGAAAGGAAAGCGGAAATACAAAGACCGCTTCCGGAGCAGGGCGTGCACAGGGGACCGTAGAAAGAGTGCTTCCGAATGATCCGAAAGCCATTAAATTCATTCATGTCTTCTTGGATCAGGGAATCGGCATGGAGAATCTTAGAGCATTTATGATTGTGAATGCTTTAAAAGAATATGATCTGGACTTCCGTTATTATCCAAGTGATATGGATACAAACTCGGAAACCGCCCAAGTCATTGTCGATGACGGATTTTTCCTTGCCTTTGAAAAGGAAGAAGTCCTTGAAAAGGGAGAAAAGGTGTTAAGAGAGCAGAGCCATATTCTCTCTTATGAAATCGTGGATGCAAAAAAGAGTGAAGTAAAGACGGAAGAAAAGGAAAACATTTCCGTACAGAATCCTAAGCAGAATAAAGAGAAAGAAGCTGCACCGCAGCCACAGAATACCCAGCAGAAATCCACCGCTCCCGTAAAGCAAAGTTTGATTTCCGTAAATTTACAAAAGCTGGATAGTTTAAATGACCTCGTGGGAGAAATTGTAATCACAGAATCTATGGTTACTTCCTCTCCTGTTCTTCGTATGCTTCCGCAGGAAAGTCTGGATAACTTCATGAAATCCGCAAGACAGCTTCGAAAGCTTACCGATGATTTGCAGGACATCGCCATGAGTCTTCGAATGGTCTCCATTTCCGGCGTATTCCAGAAAATGAATCGTATCGTCCGCGATATGAAGCAGAAGCTCGGAAAAGACGTGAAGCTTACTATTATCGGCGAGGATACGGAAGTAGACAAAACCATTGTAGACAGTCTGCAGGATCCCTTGATGCACATCGTCAGAAACAGTATGGATCATGGTATTGAGACTACTAAGGAAGAACGTATTGCTGCCGGAAAGGATGCACAGGGAGAATTGATTCTCTCCGCTTCCCATACCTCTTCCGAAGTCATCATCACTGTAGAGGATGACGGTTACGGCATGAATCCGGAAAAACTTTTGGATAAGGCGGAGGAAAAAGGACTGCTTTATAAGCCGCGTTCCGAATATTCCAAGAAGGAGGCCTTGGGCTTAATCATGCTTCCGGGCTTCTCTACCAATAAGAGTGTTACCGAATTCTCCGGCAGAGGCGTAGGGATGGACGTTGTAAAGAAGAATCTGGAATCGGTAGGAGGTGCCATCAGCATTTCCAGTGAACTGGGAAAAGGGTCTACCTTCACGATGAAATCCCGCTTACTCTGGCTATTATGGACGGTATGAAGGTTAACGTAGGCGATACAATCTTCACCATCCCCATCGTAAATATCCGCCAATCCTTTAAGATTGACGATGCAGAGGTTGTCTTCGATGAAAATGGAAATGAGATGGTAAAAAGAATGGATGTCTTCTATCCCATCGTTCGCCTGAACAACTTCTACGGCATAGAAGGAAAATACACCGACCTTGCAGACGGCGTTCTCATTTGGGTAGAAGCAAACGACAAGTCATGTTGTCTCTTTGTTGATGACTTAATCGGTGAACAGCAGGTTGTTGTAAAGCCGCTTCCCGCTTACTTTAACGCCTTTGATCTAAAGGCAAACGGAATCAATGGCTGCTCCATTCTCGGAGACGGAAATATATGTATCATTTTAGATGTCTTAGGCTTGTACTCTCAAGCTATTGAAAATGAATAAGGAGGGAAGTATGGCAGAAGAGTTTATGGATGAGTTTTTTGAAGACGAAAAAATAGAAGAACAGGAAACAAATGACGCAGAACGCTGTCTTACCTTCGAATCCGCAGGGCTTGTCATGTATATGAGCACAAGCTATGTCATTGAGATTATCAATGATCACAGTATCACCGCTCTCCCCATGGTTCCTCACTATGTAAAGGGAATCATCAACCTGAGAGGTTCTATTTTACCTGTCATTGATATCCGTTTACTGATGGACAGAGAGGCAGAAGAATATACTTCAAAGACCTGTATTATTGTCTTAAATATTGAATCCATTCCTATCGGCATTATTGTGGACAGAGTACGACAGGTTATCGATATCGATCCGGATGAAGTGCAGTCCATTCCACTCCGTAACAGACAGAAACTATGCAACGGCATGATTACTCTGGATTCCGGAGAGGTGGCCATGTCCTTTGATGCGGAGGCTTTGGTACAGTCCTCTTCCGAGGCTGTATAAGGGGTTCTTACATGTATGATTTATCAGACGAAGACTTTAAACGACTCTATACCCTATATGCAGGAAAAAAATTCGGCATCGACTTACGAAAGAAAAAGCCTTTGATTGTTAGCCGCCTTTCCAGCATTTTGGAAAAATCGGGGTATGGAGAGTTTCACAGCTATGTAAACGACATTCTCTCAAAAGAAAATCAAGACATGCTGACCACGCTTTTAAACAAGCTCACTACGAACTACACCTATTTTATGAGAGAAGAATCCCATTTTGATTATTTGGAAAAGGTGGTTCTTCCGGAGCTTGCTAAAAACATGAAAAGGACAAGGTCCTTTCTATCTGGAGCGCAGGCTGTTCTTCGGGAGAAGAGCCCTACAATATTTCCATGTATCTTCTGGAATTCTTTTGGAAAGCTTCCCGGAAAATGGGATACCAGGATGCTCGCAACGGATATCTCCCATAATGTACTGAACAAAGCGATTAATCCCTCTTATCCCGCGGAAAGTCTGGAAAAACTTCCTAATGCATGGAAAAACAAGTACTTTATTCAGCAAAAGGACGAAAGCTATACGGTCAGTAAAGAGCTAAGAGACAATGTGATTTTCCGCCCCTTTAATCTGATGGAACCCATTCACTTTAAACGAAACTTTGACCTTATCTTCTGTCGAAATGTAATGATTTATTTTGACCAAGTAACAAAAGATGCTTTAGTGAAACGTTTTTATGATGCAACCTATCCGGGGATATCTTTTCATTGGTCACTCCGAAGGATTGACCAAGCAAAAGCTGTCCTTATAAATATATTAAACCGGCTATCTATCGGAGAGAAGAATAGTCGAGGGGCAAAAATGAAAAACATTTTTTTCAAAGAATCACATCCAGATTATTGCCATGGGGGCTTCCACAGGAGGAACGGAAGCTCTTCTTTCGATTCTGGAAAAGTTGCCTGCTAATCTCCCTCCCATAGTCATTACACAACATATGCCTCCCGTTTTTACACAGATGTATGCCGAAAGACTGGATAAGCTCTGCAAGATGGAGGTGCAGGAAGCTAAAGATCAGGATCGGCTTTATCCGGGACTGTGCCTCGTCGCCCCCGGAGGGCTGCAGATGAAAGTTGTTCGGGACGTCCAAGGACTAAAAGTAGAGTGTAAGGAAGGCGAAAAGGTTTCCGGACACTGTCCTTCCATCGATTATCTCTTTTCTTCCGTAGCAGAAAGTTGCGGGCACAATGCCATCGGCATCATCCTGACCGGTATGGGAAAAGACGGGGCAAACGGACTTCTTGCCATGCACGAAAAAGGAGCTTTTACCTTGGGACAGGATCAGAAAAGCTCCATTGTTTACGGAATGCCCATGGAGGCCTATAAACTCGGTGCTGTAGATAAGCAGGAAATCTCAATGAAATTGCAAGCTTATTAATAAACGCCATGAAGGAAGGAGCGGCAGAAAGCTAAAAGCTCCTTTTTCTATGCTTAACAAACAGCTCTCAAAAGCATTTATCAGCTCCTTTTTTTCTTTTATCTCTTTTTATCTATTATTTTTTTATTCTATGCTGTTCGATTTTGTCTTATCTTTCTTTTTCTCCTTTGTCGATATTAAAAGCGTATGTAGATTATCTGTTATATGGATCAACCTCTTTATCTTTTTTCTGATTGGTTTAGGAGTAAAAATATAGGGAATAATAAAGGCAGTTTTACACAAAAATAGCCATAGGGGTCTGCCCAACATCTGGGAGTTCTCGCTGTGGCATCTCTTTCTGTAATGACTGTCAGCTTTTCCGCAATTGCTTATGAGGGATATAAAGACAGTTTCAAGACGGTAAAAACAACCCCTCTACACGAGAACAAGACAAAGAGCCGGGCTCCCTATTTAGATTTTCAGGAGTTGCTATACGAAGAGCAGGATCGCGGTGACCGACTTGTCTATTACGGAGACGGAACGGAGATATCCGAAGAGGAAGAAGCCGAAGAAAAACTTGCCTCCGACTCGGAGATGCTTCCTGTAGTCGAGCTTAACTCTTCCGAAGCGGAATCGGAGACCGAGACGGAAAGTACGGAAGAAAGTCGAACCGAAGCGGAAACCCCTCCGGAAACAAGTAGCATAGCAGAAACGGAGACTTTAGCGATAATAGACTTAAATACTCCGCAAACAGCGCAAGAAGCTGCAGAGGATGCACAAAAAACATCTACCCTTCCCGTAAAATCGGATCCCTTTGAGAATTACTACGGTACTTCTACATTCAATGACTACAATGTCTATCTGGATACAGCTTTGGGTCCCATGCCCTACTATAACCAGCATGACAGTCACTGGGCCAGCTATCTCTATGGAGGACAGGACAGCATCAGTAAATACGGTTGCGGGCCGACTACAGCAGCTATGATTGTTTCCGCCTTCGGAAATGTAAATGGAAGCATTACCCCGAAGGAAATGTCCAATTGGTCCGCAGCTTACGGCTATTTTGCCCCTAAGAGCGGTTCCTACCACGACTATATCCCGGCGGTACTCTCCGCCTTTGACCTTGTTGTAGACAGCGTACAGGATAGAAGCCCTGCAAACATCGCAAATCTATTAAACAACGGGCATATTCTTGTGGCACTGATGGGAAAGGGTGCACTGACAAACGGAGGGCATTTTATCATCATTACAAAGCAAAATGCCAACGGAAGTATATCCATTGCCGACCCGAACAGTTATCCCAACTCACAAAAGGATTGGGATCCGGCACAGATTATGCGAGAACTGAAACAGAATTATGACGCGGGAGGCCCGCTTTGGTCCGTTCGCATTCCGGGACGGTAAATAAAAAGTGAAAATCCCGAATATTCGAATATCCCTTTAGCCAGTCCCCCCTGCTAAAGCGGACAAAGAAGAGGGACCATGAAATTTCATGGTCCCTCTTTTATTCTTCGTTTGTAAAGTTCCGACTTCCAAGTCTGTACTTTCTACTCTGTTATGCCTGTTTGTAAGCCTGTACTTCCCAAGCTGTTATGCTTTTTTGTAGCCTTTCCTTCTATCTTCCTTGTACCGACTTTTATGCCTGTTCTTCAATCTCTTCACCGCTTAAGCTGATAACCACCTCGGAAATACGCTTTACCACCGCGGAAATCTTCTCATTCACTGCAGAGCTGCTGTCGGAAAGTCTTCCTACCTCATCCGCAACCACGCCGAATCCCTTGCCGTGTTCTCCGGCTCTTGCAGCCTCAATATTGGCATTTAAAGCGAGAATCTTCTGTCTGCTCTGAATGCTCTTTAAATCATTGGTGCTCTTCCGAATATCTTTTACCAGATTCTGTGTCTCCTTAATTCCGTCAGATAATTTATCCGCAAATTCACGGAATCGAAGTTCACTGCAATCCGCCAGCATAAACTGCTCCATGCTGAAGACCAAGAGCTTTAATGCCGCCTTCTCTTTTTCCGAATCGTCACACAATCCCTTTTTCAGGTAAATCGTAGCAATCTTTTCTCCTTCGTATTGAAGGTCAGCCTGAATAGAAGAAGAGCCAAATTCCTGGGATCTGCGTTCCAAAGCATCGGCCTTCCCTGGCTCTTTTTTTTCGGCATTAGCAAAATACGTGACTTTTCGTATCCTGCGACTGCACCATTGCCTCCAATCCTGTGGCCAGCGCCCAGTCACAAAGCATGGATTGAAATTGCTCTTTTCCTGCAAAATCTTGAATATGAATTACCATTTTCTTCCTTCCTCTTCTATCATGAACATGATAATAACTAACATCTAAAACAATATCGGCAAAGAAAAAAATAGATATAAGACTCAGCACTAAGAATCTCGGAATAAAAAAGGGGCTGTGAAAAAAGTAAAATAATTTTCTAAGCAATATAGGTCTGAACTTGGGCACGCTCTCGCTAGCTTCGCCACGTAACGGATACTAAGCGAAAAACTGCGTTTCTCTTGTTTTTCGCAAGTACCGACGGGCTCAGACTACCCCGCATTCAGACCTATATTGCATAAATCACTTTATTATTTTGATTTTTTTACAGCCCCTTCTTTGTAAGTGAAAAACGGCTATCTTCTCCTTAGGATCTGGAAAGGAGGAATAACTGATAGACATGAAAAGCCAAGGACGCCGGAGCAGGAAGAAACATATCCGCCAGTGCTTCCAAGGTTACCCTCGTCCCTATTTTTCGCTTTACAGAGGGTTTCATCTTCTTGCTTTTTGTTAGCTCCTGTACTATCTCCTTGCAACTCGGAAGAAGTTGCACACGAATATCCTCTTTCTTAGGAAGATTGTCTGCAAGATATCTCACATTGCTATATGGAATAGCTTCCAAACTTTCCATAAGCTTCTTCTTCTCCCCTTTATAAAAGATACGGATACCGGAAGTGGCCGGATAAATCTGAAGACCGGTAATCTGTGGATGACAGGCAAGCATCCTGCTTAAAATCGTCTCCTCCTCTTCACTGATTCGGAAACGCTCCAGTCTAAGTCGAAGGGAACTGTCATTTTCATGGCATATTTGAAACTGCATAACAACCTCTCTTTATACAAATCCATTTTCATGGCTATAGCCTAAATACCGGCAAACACAAAACCACAACAGTTAGTATACACTATTTATTTTTGCTTTGTGTCTAAAATTTTTATATAAAAGAAAAAGTAGTTCCTCCTACCCCTGTTTCTTTTTCTTTTTTATTCATTGGATTTTCTTTATTCTCTTTTTCCTACTATTTTCTATATTCTCTATTAGACAGAATCTTATATACTATTGTTCGTTCGGGAGAAGCTGCAAGTCCGGAAGTTCGGAAATTCCATAGTTTTTATCCGAGAACCACTCCTCTTCTCCCCCTGTCAAGAAAATAAGGACATGCTTTGCCCTCGTTACCGCTACATAATCCAAGCAGATATTTCGATTGTCAGAACGAGCGGAAGGATTGCCCCCTGCTGAACTGATAATAACAATATTGGCATTTAAGCCCTTGGAAAGGTGGGCTTCGAGTACAATATGATCCAAAGCCTGAGGAGTAAAGCCAATATCCTTTATGCTGTTCTTAAAGTAATTCTGCTTCTCCTTCGAATTACACAGTACCAAAAAATCTCTTTCTTTTAAATCCGGGTAGCTTCCTAAAATTTCCAAAAAGAGACTGCGAAGCCCCTCTCCTTCTGCTCCGGACAGTTTTTTTTGATATACACCGTGAAAGGGACAATGCTTTAAGAATTCCGGTCTTTGCGATGCTTCCATATCTCTATAGGAATGCATCCGCCTGCGAAAAGCATCATTAATCCAGTCCACCAGCATCTTGTTGGCACGATAATTCTCATTCAGATAAAGAATCTGCACATTGCGCTTCTTCTCCATCTCCCTTTTCATATTGTAGAAGACTTGTCTTTCTTTTTCCTCCTCCTGATAGATTGTCTGCCTCGGGTCTCCCACCATAAAGAGACAGTTATGACGCATCTTCCCCTTTTTATCCGTTGCAAGGCTGAGTAAAATATTGAGTTGACTCTGATTCAGATCCTGCAGCTCATCTGCGTAAATCTTACTGAAATCCCTTCTTAGAACCTGTAGAAAGGCCTTGTTCTTCTGTAAGAGCCTATAACAGCGCTCTTCCAGCGGAATATCCCCCTCTTCCCCGCACGATACTTTATCTTCTTTATTCTGCTCAGTATTTATATTTTTTTGAGTCTTTATGAATATTTTTCACAGCAAAAGCTTTTCTCCTTCTCCAAGATCCACAGGCAAAAAAATCATGAAAGGTCATAATATGCATGCCGTCTATGCCATGTATCTTTTTTTCTTGAGTTTGTGTGCGGCTTCCTTATTGATAGCCATCTCTCTATAGAGATGTTTTTTTAATTTTTCTGCTTAAATTCCTGTACCGCTTCCTCGGTAAAGGCAATCAAAAGAAAGTGGGATAGTCTCTCTCCACCCATAATCTGATTCAATATTCTCCTCGAAAGTAGGGTGGTTTTCCCCGTTCCGGGCCCTGCGATGATAAAGAGATTATCTTCTACATTTCGAATATATTCTCTCTTCCTTCGCTCAGTCCAAAATCTCCTCTTTTTCTCCATTCTACCCTCTACAGCGTAGCAGAATTCTCAGTCTTACTGACTATACATTTGAAAAAACAGGGCACCGTAAAAACGATTCCCTGTCTCAAAACTACTCTGACTTTGTTGCCAAATGCAGTCCCATACTCTCTAATTTGTTTAAAATCTCGTCCAAAGACTTTCTTCCCATATTTCTCACCTTCATCAGGTCATCCATGGATTTTGCACAAAGATCTTCCACCGTATTGATGCCTGCTCTTTTTAAGCAATTATAGGAACGCACGCTAAGCTCCAGCTCATCAATGCTCTTGTTTAATTCATCACTCTCCATATCCTGCGTACTGCTGCCGCTTCCTGCAAGATTTCGGACATTGCCCTCCATATCCATGAAAAGCTTTAAATGGGTCTGTAAAACTCTTGCCGCAAGGGAAACCGCCTCTTCCGGATGCATCGTCTTATCCGTGTTGACATCCAAAATGAGCTTCTCCTCTTCTTCACCCTGTTCTTCCACAAAGACATTTACCTTCTTTACAGGAGAATAAATGGCATCGATTGCAATCACGCCGATAGCGGAATCACTGTGGTCTCGGGTATTTGCCCCGTCATAGCCGCGTCCCTTTGTGATAATCAATTCCATATAAAGTTTGGCATCCTCCCCGGAAAGCGTTGCAAGCACCAAATCCGGATTCATAATCTCCACTTCGGAGCTTACCTTGATATCGGAAGCACGAACAACTCCCTCTCCCATGTAATCCACATAAGCCATAACCGGGTCTTCCGAACTTCCGCTGTAGCGGATAGCCAGCTTCTTCAGATTCATGACAATCTCGGAAACGTCCTCTTTTACTCCCGGAATGGAGGAAAACTCATGATAAACACTGTCAATCTTTACCTCACTGACTGCAGCACCGGGCATAGAAGAAAGAAGGATTCTCCGAAGAGAGTTCCCTAGTACGGTAGCTTCTCCCTTTGCCAGAGAAGTACATACAAAACGACCATAACCCTGTTCTTCTATAAGCTCTTCTACTTCTAATACTGGTTTCATACGTTCTCCATTCCTATCCTTATACTTTATTACAGCAGTCAAATGCTGTTCTTCAACTCTATAACATCATCCATTGCTGTTTTTCTTTGCGAGTTCCGAAACATGATCCATGATTCTCGCGAACATATCATTGCTAAGCCTATCCATTATACATATTTTTTCAAAAAAATATCGAGTACTTTTCCTGAAAATACCGAAGAAATAAGCTTAAGCAGCGAGATGTTTTTCCCTTTTCCATCTCTGTAGTCTGTCTTACCAAGATATTCTCCATAGGGACCTGAAACAAAACGCTGAGTGCGAACATATTGTCCAAACTGGGGAGTGCTTTCCCCTGCTGCCACTTATAAACTGCCTGAGGTTCTAAAAATCCCATATAAGAAGAGATATCTTTCACTCTCAAGCCCTTTTCTTTTCTAAGGCGTTCGATATTCTTTTCCCGTTGCATAAAACATCAATCACGGGGTATTCCACTTTAATACCTTCCTTCATTCGGAACCTCCTTCCCATTTTTCCCTTCTATATTATCGACATAAATTACTCTACAGAAAATCATGGAACGTAGCTCTAAACACAAGCCTTTTTTTCAAAGCTATTCTGTTAAAAATAAGCGGAAGCTTAACTAATGAAGCTTCCGCTGCAAATAGAGCTGATGACGGGAATCGGACCCGTGACCTCCGCACTACCAATGCGACGCACTACCGACTGTGCTACATCAGCATACTCAGAACATTAAGAAAAATAGCATAAGACACCGCAGTCTGTCAATTCTTTTTGGAAAAACTCTGCGTCCCTTTTTCAATCTGCCCTTTTTTCTTTATTTTATTCTATTTACGTTGCTATAAGCAAATATAGAATATATAATGTCCAAGGTTAATTTTTATAATTGAATGGAAATCTTTAATTAAAGAAGTATTTTCACAATAAGGAGGAGAATAAAAAGAAAATGAAAAGCAAGACCATTATAGCGGTTGCGGAGTCTCTGGGGCTGAAATACCTCGAGGACATCGGAGAAGCCGCCGGTATTTTTAACGGGTATTACCTTTACATCCGTTACACCGGTAAATATCATGAATGCTGCTTTTCCCTGTCACAGATGGGGAATCATCCCAGCAAAGACTTAATGAAGTTAATTTCTAAAGACATTAAAGCGGTAAGCACCATCAATCTGTCCGGCTACCTTACCAGCGCAATCATTAAAAACGGGTTTACCAATAAAGGGACTATCCAAAACATGGTTGACGGCATTGCCGAGCTCGTTTCCCACTTTGCTGAAAACGGCTTAGTGAACTGTAGTGAAATAGATGGGGAGGAAGAAGATATCTCCCTCTATTGTCTGAGCGGAAGAAGCCATGTCTATACCAGAGCACAGTTCGATAGCTTAAGAATGGATGCGGACGAAAAACGGCAGAAGGATGAAAGCCGCGGTGTGCCCCGGCATCATCCTCGGCATCTTCGGTGCTCTCGTCGGTGCCTTTGTCGGTGCCATCTTCGTCTTCTTTATCGCAAGACTGGGCTATGTATCGCTTTACGGCGGTGTCATCATGGGCTTTACAACGGTTCTCGGATACAAAATCTTTGCCGGCCGTTTCGGACTGATTGGTATCCCTGTCTGTCTTGTATTCATGGTGGGAATGTCCTATTTAGCAAACCGGCTCGACTTTGCGTTCCTTTTATCCGATGCTATCCATGAGGATTTTTCCCACGTTATCGATTGTTTCCAATATATGCAGGATATTTTTGATGCAAATGATCCGCAGGTTGCCGCAAGCTATCACAGAAACCTTTATCAGCTTTTGGGCATTCACCATGGGAACCGGCGCTCTCGCCACCATTACAACCTACCTCTCCGATAAGAAGGCGCTGCCGTCCTATCCGATTCTGAATGAAAGCCATAGTGTTCCACTGGCCGGAAGCTATATCGCCTCTCCGGATTTGAGCGGTCTTTCCCATCTCAGTGAATATGCGGACAGCAGTAATGAATACACAAGCGGATCCGGAGATGACAACACCGGCACTCATGCCAACTAAGCCGGTATAAGGAAAAAAATCGACTCGGTCCTACAGAAACTACAGAAAATACATTTCACGATATTTTTCTCCGGGAAGGAGGATGATACCGTAAGTGCTTTCAACTATTTTATAAAGAAAAAAAGGAGATTATTATGTCACAAAAGCAGATTATGACCATCGTTGTTACCCTTGTTTGTGCCGCTATCAGCTTCGCAGAGATTCAAAACATCCGCTATGCAAAGCAGGTCGACACACCGACAACCATTCACCCCATCAGATTGATTGCTTGCATCGCCATCGTCATCATGGGAATCTATCTCTGGTTACCGGACACTATATCCCTAAAACGTAGGATAGTGCAGCGCGGTACTTTCTGAACGAGATATCGCACGCTCTGCGAGCTATTCTCGTTAAGGATAAGAATCGAGTAGGAGGCGGTGACTAACCGCCGTCCTCTCACAGCACTGTACGTACGGTTCTCGTATACAGCGCTTTCAATAGTTGACGTGCACAGACCGATAGGCTGAGGCTAAATCGTAAAAAGCCACTGTTTATCAGTCTTTCTTTGTCATTGCCATGTTCATGACAACTGTATGTGTGTAAACCAATAGCCTCGTCTGTTGTCTTGCCGTTTTCCACCTAGGTCTTGAGGAACTCCCATGACCCTCAGGTTTCGGTATCTGGTTCGCACACATTTCCATTGTTTCCATATACACATACGTATTCTGTGATAGAGCCATCCGTTGACCTCATTCATGTTGCTCTTCATACTTGCTATTCCATAGTAGTTAGCCACCTCTATGCGTATACCTTGATTCTTTCTAGGCTCGGCTTGATTGACTGATCAGAGCTTACGGGAAGAAAGTTCTCTCAGCTTTCGACTTAAATCTCTCCCAAGACTTTGCATGAACTCGGACATATATGCCACTTCTGTTCCTTCCCCAGTGCAAAGCCAAGGAATTTAAAAATTTCGGATTGCAAATACACTGACAGTACGGCTTTTCTCTCGATTCACTGTGAGTTTCAGTTTTCTCCTCAAGATACCCCGTACTGCTCTCTAAGAGTCTTCTCGATGCCTTCCTGCTTTTCGCAAGAAGGACTATGTCATCTGCATACCTTATGCATGGGACACCTCTTTCAAAAACTCCCAGTCGAACTCATTGAGGTAGATATTCGTGCAAAGCGATAGATCCTCCTTGTAGCGACCCTTCCTCTGTTTCAATAACCACCCATTTTCCATTACGCCACTCTTTCAGATACCTCTTGATAAGTTGCACCACATGTTCATCTTTTACATTTTTCCTCAGAAGGTTGATAAGAATCTCGTGGTTGATTGTATCGAAATATTTCGATAAGTCTAGAACTCACCGCATATGTGTAGCCCAGTTCAGCGTACTCCTTTAACCTAGCATTGCTCCTTTGCAGTCTCTGTTTTGACGGTAACCGTAACTGCCGTCTGTAAAAAGTGGCTCATAGATTGGAACCAACTGTTGTGTTATCGCCTGTTGAAGTGTACGGTCTATCACTGTTGGTATGCCAAGCTTTCGCACACCACCATCTGGTTTAGGAATCTCAACTCGTCTTACTGGAGACGGAGTATACTTTCCACGATGGATACGGTTAGTTAACTCCTGTTGATGTTCCTGAAGATAAGGAAGTGCCTCTTCGATGGTCATTCCATCAATTCCAGGTGCTCTCTTGTTTGCCTTCACCTCTTATACGCTCTGTTAACGTTATCTTTATGCAGTATCGCTTCTAAGAGCTCTGGCTGTGCACTGTCTCTTTCTTTCCATATCAGATTGAATGACCCTACGCGCTTTCACATACCCTTCATGTTCCGCACTATCTCTTGCGAACAGCCATTGTTTTCAATGTTTTCTGCCATAACCAGTCATTCCTCCTTTCTCAGTCATACTTGAGACTCCTACTGATTCGGTCCTTTGTCTCGACTACTATGACCTCATGCTGACTTCTGTGTGTTCAGCATTGCTTTTGAGCAATGGTTACCTCTTTCGAGGCATATCACACAGACCTCCCTAGGTACCACACGTTTCTTCCTCTCCATATATCTGCCTCATTTATCATGCATGATTCCGTGTAGTTATTGGACTTTGGTTGTGCTGCAGTCTTATCCTCATGCATAACCTCATATGAGATTTCTGTTCGTCAGACCAGAGATTTGCCCATGAGTTAGTATCTTCCTCATATCCAGCTTCTTCAGATCTCGAGGTCACCCTCGACACCCTTGCCTTCGGCCATATCCTTCCCACTACCGGGCGGATTCGGGACTTTAACCCGTTAGAAACGTGCGCCGCTAGGCGTACTAGCGAAGAGAGGGCTGCAAAAATTAAAATAATTTTTACAGCCCCTTCTTTTTATATACAAAACCCACGTTTTTACCATAGATTCTCTTCCTTTCTCTTTGCATCTTGTACCAAAACCAATTAAAAATGACATTTTTTTAAACTTCGCATTGTATAAGGAAAATATTGCTGTCCCCAAACCATTAAAAGTTTATTTTTAAAATGTTTTTCTTACTTAAATTAATTTATTTTTGGATTGCTATTTATTTTTGCACCCGCTAACTTATCATTAGTTTTGACTAACGTCAATAAAATATTTGTACTTTTGTTAAAAGCTAAAAAAAGCTAAAAAGCAAAAATTCCACCGTCAAAAAAATCCTTTCTCTGTGCTATACTTAAAAAGTTCGCAAAAGCGAAAGAAAATAGTATGGAACCTGTCTCCAATATGCATTGTGACAATATCTTTACTACACACGAGACAGAAAAGAGGAAAGAAAAATATGAATCTTACAAAAATGGAATGCCCGAACTGCCACGGAGAACTCACGATTCCGGACGGAATGAAGGAAGGTTTCGTGACCTGTGCCTATTGCAAGACAAAGGTCTATATCGAGCCGAATAAGCCGAACATTACACAGAACATTCATATCGATAATGTCAATATGGGGCAAAGAAGCGCTCCGGTACAGCAGGATTTCGGTGTACTGCAGGCGGTAGCCATCATTGGCGGAATTGTTTTTATTTTTCTTGATGCTCATTCTCAGTAACATTTTCCGCACACCTCGTACATCTTATACAAACACTTCCCGTACGACGGCAACATTCCGCAGCGTGCCGGAGGATGAAACCGTAAAGAGCTTCGTAGAAAAGGCTTTCGGAAAGCAACTTAAGGATATCACAACGGAGGATTATAGCTCCATCGCTGCCCCTGTCTATCCAAAAAAAGTGAACAGCGCCGATTCCGATAAAAATGAGCAATGGCAGTTTGACTTTGCAAAGTCTGTGAATGATGACGGCACGGCGAAGGACCCGGAAACCATTTATCTTCCCGCTACAGATACCATTGATGAAGCGGATATGCAGGTTTTTACGGGGCTCACCACGCTCACCCTTGGATATCAGGTGCATTTCAACTATGATGCCGACTCCGATGCGAAGACCTTGGAGAATCTGACCAATCTCCGCTATTTTTTTCCGGACAAAATGAGGATTTTCAAACTGTCTCGAAACTTTTTCGCAACCCCGAGCAGATTCTCGGTCTCTACAACATTATGCTGGACGATGATGCTACCGGTGATTCCTACTCCGACGAGAATACGGAAGGGGAAGACCCGGACGCTCCTTTTAAGGCATTTTCTTCTCTGGAAGAGCTCACCGTTCATATTGATGATGACTATACGAAGGGGCTTCTGTTCCTTCGAAACTTTCCGAAGCTAAAGACGCTTGCTCTGGGGTTTTATGGAGACAAGCCCACGGACCTTTCCCCTCTTTCTTCTTTAAGTAGCCTGAGTAAGCTGGACCTACTGGGAACGAATGATTCTACCGTGGAAAATATCGGGGTACTTTCCGGTATGCCGCAGCTGGAACAGCTTTCCTTACGGAATTTAAAGGATGTGAAGGACTTAAACTTCGTGCAGAACATGCCGAAATTAAAGTCCTTGAACTTGGAAGATCTTTCGATTTTGAATCTGGACGGTTTATCGGGGCATCTTTCCTTAAATAGCCTCTCCATTGACTGCTCTTCTCTGGAAAATGTCAATGCGCTCAGCACCCTCAGTTCTTTACAGACACTTTCCATCGGCTATCACACGTATGATGTTCCCGACTTACACGGGTTTATCTGCGCTGGAAAATGTGAAGTGTTATTCCATGGACCGAGATTCCATTTCCCACATGCCTTCCATAAAAAATCTCACCATCGATAACTATGGTAGTGAATACAGCGCCGATTTTTTGCAGGGAATGAATGCTTTAACGAACCTTACCATCATAGGAAACGGCATTACCGATGAGGTAGAGCCGGACCTCGGGTCTGTCCTTCGGGCACTTCCCTCTCTTTCAAGGCTGGAATTTCAGGATTCCCCCTTCAGCCGTTATAAGGATTATACAGAGACGTTTACAAATACCGGGGTAAAAGAACTTCTTTTCACTCCGAACAAAAGCCAAGTAGCAAGTAGTGATCCTGTCCTTCCCGTTTCACTAAGCCGCATGGCGGATGACAACACGGTGGAGAGCCTGACCCTCACACAGGCTATTCTTAGGAATATAGATAACGAGTCGGAAGATTTTTCCGCCAATATTAAGCCTTTCCTTTCTCATTACAAGGCCTTAAAGAGTCTCGACATCAGTAACAATAAACTGCAAAGCTTGGATTGCTTGGACGGCCTGACTACACTGGAAGAGGTGGATATCTCGAATAACTATATCACCGACATCTCCGTTCTTCGGAATCTCCCGAACTTAAAGAGAGTGAAAATGAGCGGAAACTCCATCGTGAATGCAGAGCTTCTGCCCGATGGCGTAGAAATAGTGGGATAAAGCGAAGAATTATGTAATACCAAAGACTGTCATACTTGAAATACTTGAAGGGGCTGTAAAAATCAAATTAATAAAGGGATTCTTTGCAATATAGGTCTGAATGCAGGGGTAGTCTGAGCCCGTCGGTACTTGCGAAAAACAAGAGAAACGCAGTTTTTCGCTTAGTATCCGTTACGTGGCGAAGCTAGCGAGAGCGTGCCCCAAGTTCAGACCTATATTGCGTAGAAAAACATTTTGATTTTCTACAGCTCCTTTGATAAGTTTTACTTCTATGCCTCTTTCACGAGTTTTCCGCTCATTCGGTCAATCGTCATCACAAGCACATTTACCCTGCTCCCCGCTTTTCTGATTTCCTCTTCTATGGACTCTTTTGTAGGATAGAAACGTTCTGCAAGCTTTCTGCAAATGGAAAGCACCTTATCCCGATCCTCTACGATTTCCATTCTTCCGAGGCAAACAACGGAACGAAAATGCCAAGGCCACTCTCCTTCTTTCTTAAATCCTTCGTCCAGCACCGTAAAGCAAACTTTGTTGTTCTTTGTAATGAGATCCAGCTTTAGTCCCTGCAACGCTCCGTGAAAATAAAGTTTTCCGTCTTCTTCGTTATAGAATTGATTTAAGGGAATAGCATAGGGATAACCGTTTTCTCCGTGAAGAGCAAGTACTCCTCTCGGGGCTTCTTTCAGTACCTTTCTACATTCCTCCTCCGTGATTTCTTGCTTAAATCGACGCATTTTTTTCTGAATTCTTCTTCCATTGAACCTTCCATCCTTCCTCATTTCATAAGCTGAAACAGTCAGAAAACTATAGCATAGGGAAAAAAACTTTTTCCTATACTCTTCCACTATTAAAAATGAATATCTTGTCCCCATCCCATTTTTTTCTATTTTAAAAAAATTTATTCCCTGGAAAATAAACTTTTTTTATAGGGAACAATTAGCAAAAATACTTTCTATCTATTGTTATACATGACTAACTATTATATGATATGCATTGATCTTATGTTTAACTGTTTACTTTTTTTAGATAGTTCTTACTAACAATATTTAGGAGGCACCCATGAACGTTTACAAAAAGTATTTCACTACGTTCCGGAAAAAAATCGTGCCGGGAATCCTTTTCAATCCTGACTTCCCTTCTTTCCGGAGTGATTCTGGTCTACGCCTATATGCTCCTCTACTTCTTTCTGGAAAAATCTCATCCTTTTCCGAGATGAAGGGCAAAGCTACGCCATGAGTCTGAAAAATTGTTCTTGCCCTTACCCTGGCAGGACTTTGCTATCTCTTTTCCGGTGTCTTATCCCACATCTTTGCTCTTCCGCCTGGAGACGAATCTCCGGAAGAAAGGGATTGAAGGACTAGCATCCGCTTCATTTCGTTTTTTTATGACCTGCATTCTTCCGGCTATATTCGAAAAAAACCATCGACAGTAACGCGAGAAAACCCATCAGGCAGTGGCCCACATGATTCCGGACAGTGCTCAGGCTTTTCTTGTGCCCCTCCTTACCCTGGCTCTTGGCTTCTTTGTGAGTCTTCGGGTGGGAGTGATTCTCCTGCTTCTGGTTCTCGTTAGCGGCTTCTTTCTCCAGAAAATGATGGGCGGCAGCCAATTTATGAAGTTTTATCAGGAATCTTTAAACCATCTCAGTGCAGAAACCGTGGAGTATGTTCGAGGTATTCAGGTCGTAAAGCTCTTCGGAAATCGCTTGCAAAGCTTCAAAGCCATGAAAGAAGCCATTGAAAACTATGCAAAATACGCCTTTGAATACAGTTTAAGCTGTAAAACGCCCTATGTTCTCTACCAATGGATCTTCCTAGGCTTAATTCCGATTCTTTCGATTCCCCTGTCCTTTCTTCTGGTAAAAGAACCCCAACCCGAAAAAAACTGATCATCGATTTGATTATGATTTTCTTTCTGGACGGCGTCATCATGGTGGCTTTCATGAAAATCATGTGGTCCGGCATGTACATTTTCAACGCTAGCTTTGCCATCGACGAAATGGAAAAGCTCTACAAGGAAATGCAGGAAGACAGCCTACAATACGGCAATGAGGAAAAATTTTCCCCAATTACAGCATGGAGTTCCAAGATGTAGATTTCTCCTACGGAGACAAGAAAGTTTTTGGAAGGGCTTTCCTTCCGTTTGGAAGAAGGGAAAAAGCTATGCCCTTGTGGGGCACTCCGGGTCGGGAAAAGTCCACCATCGCAAAGCTTTTCTCCGGCTTCTACAAAGTAGATAAAGGACAGATTCGAATCAGGGGATCTCCCATTGAAAGCTATAGCAAGAATGCCCTGTGAGGCCATCTCCTTTGTTTTTCCAAGATAGCAAGCTTTTTCCATAAGTCAATTTATGAAAAATGTGCTCTTAGGAAAACCCGGATGCTACTCGGAAGAAGTGCATCAGGGCTTTGGACTTGGCAGGTTGCAGGGAAATTCTGGAGCGTTTTCCCGAGAAGGAAAATACCTTAATCGGGGCAAAAGGCATTTACCTCTCCGGCGGAGAAAAACAAAGAATCGCCATTGCCAGAGCCATCTTAAAGGATGCTCCCATCGTGATTCTGGACGAAGCCAGTGCTTCCATCGATGCGGATCAGAGTATGCCCTGCAAAAATGCGTTTTAAGAATCTGATTCAGGGGAAAACCGTGATTATGATTGCTCACCGCCTGTCCAGTATTCAGGGACTCCACGAAATACTGGTTTTGGAAGAGGGAAAGATTGTGGAGCGAGGAAGCAGTAAAGCGCTTCTCCAAAAAGACAGTCGCTACAAAAAACTCTGGGAACTTTATCAAACTACGGAAGATTGGAGGATAAACAAATGATGAATTGGTTCAAAAAACAGTTCTCCCTTACGGAGCAGGGTGCAAAAAACCTGCAAAAAGCCAGCCTCTACTGCTTTCTTAGCTATTGCATCAATATGTGCCCCTGTTATGCTCTTACTCTATCTCGCAAAGCTCCTTCTGGAAAATGCGGATAGGACGGCCTTTTCGCCATGGGAGCTGATTGTTCCGGCGCTCGGTATCCTGCTCCTTCTCTACCTCCTGCTTTCCAAGGAATATGTCTGCCTCTATAATGCGAACCTACAAAGAATCCGCAAACTTAAGAAAGAACATTGCAGAAACCCTGGCAGACCTTCCCATTGCCTATTTTTCCAAGCATGACTTAAGTGATTTGTCGGAAAGCATTATGTCTGACGTGGAGAGGATTGAACACGCCCTAAGCCATTCTGTCCCTAAAATCGTAGCCATGATTTTCTTCTTCCCGATTATGGGAATCCTCATGTGCTTCTCGAACTGGAAGCTGTCCCTTGCCACCCTTCTCCCCACGATTTTCAGCTTTCTTTTGATTCCCTTATCCAGAAAGCTCGTACTGCAAAAACAATCAAAAAGTACTATCATCTTTTGCGGGAAAATGCGAAGCTTTTCAGGAACATATCGACCTGCATCAGGAAATCAGCAGCTTTTCTCCCTGACAAGGAGGTTGAGAAGCCTTATTTCAAAAAAATGGACAAGCAAGAAAAAGCTCCACTTGAAGACGGAAATGAGCTCCTTTATCGTCGTGGGATGCTCTGCCATTTTTGCTTTCTTGAGTGTGGCTACAGTGATTTTCGTCGGTTTCCCGCTCTATCGAAGTGGCAGCATTTCCATTCTCTACTTCTAGGGCTTTATCATCGCCTCCATGAAATTAAAGGAAATCTTCGACATTTCCAAAGGAAAGCCTGATGGAAATCTTCTATATCGCACCGGCGGTGCAGCGTATCTCCGAAATCAAGGCCGCAAAGAAGCAGGAAGGAGAGAGTACGGTGCTTTCCGACTTCTCCATTGACTTTCAGGATGTGTCCTTCTCCCTACAACGAAGACAGGGCGATTCTGAAAGACGTCTCCATGTCGGTAAAGGAAGGGGAGCTTTTTCGCTTTGGTGGGCCCCTCCGGCTGCGGAAAAACCACCATTTTACGCCTACTGTCCAGACTTTATGACGCAGATGCCGGAAAGATTCTCATCGGAGGCAAAGGATTTACAAAACACGGCGACAGACTCCATTTTTCCCAAAAATCGCCATGGTCTTTCAGGAAGTGAAACCTCTTTAATACCACTATCCTGGAAAAATATCCGTCTGGGAAGAGCGGATGCCACGGACGAGGAAGTCAGGGAAGCGGCACGTCTTGCCAACTGCCTGGACTTTATTGAAAAAGCTTCCCGAGGGCTTCCAAACAAGAATCGGAGAAAACGGCGCAGAACTCTCCGGCGGAGAAAGGCAGCGGCTTTTCCATTGCCAGAGCTTTCTTAAAGGATGCTCCCATACTTCTCTTAGATGAAATTGCCGCAAAATCTGGATATTGATAACGAAAGAAAAAAATTCAGGAAAGCCTCAGCAGCTTAATCCGTGGAAAAACCGGACTGTGTTCTTATTTCCCACCGAATGAAGTCCATTGAGAAAGCAGACCGTATCTTGGTTCTGTCCTCCGGTGAGGTGGATGCGGTGGGTACCCACGAAGAACTGCTGGAGCGCTCCAAAGTCTATCGGAATCTGGTTGAAAAGAGCAGGCTTGCAGAGGAATTCATCTACTAAAAGCGGTCGCTTTCGAGACAAAAACAAAAGCCTTTTCAGGATCAATTTCAAATATGCGGAACAAGGGTAAAAGGATATGCTTTAGATAAAGACATACTGTAGAAAAAAAGGCATACTGTAGGAAAAAAAGACATACTGTAGGAAAGAAAGCTAACTTATTGGAAGGGGCTTACTTTGTGAAAAGAGACTTAACGCATGAAAGGAGATTTTGCTTTATGAATAGAAACAAACTGACTATTAAAGACCTAGTTGTCATCGGCGTTTTTGTCGTGATTTACTTTATCTGTATGTTTGCTGTCGGGATGATGGGTGTCATTCCGATTTTTATATCTCGTCTATCCTGCTGCCTGCGCGCTTATCGGTGGGCCTATCGTCATGCTCTTTATGGCAAAGGTGAATAAAGCCCTTTGGACTGCTCATTTTCGGCATGATTAGGTCCCTGTATCATGTTCCTGTTTGGGCATACTTTTGTGGTGCCTCTCCTCTCCCTTCTCTTCTGCCTCCTTGCAGAAGGAATCCAGCGGATAGGGAAACTATCAATCCGGCTCTTTCCACGATGCTAAGTTATGCGATTTTTCAGTCTCTGTCCCTGCAATTCCCTTGTATGCAAATGCTTCTTTCTGAAAGAGCGTTATATGGAGTTTGGTGATCAAAAGAAATGGGAGAAACTACGGAAATGCCATTGAAAAAGCTGATTAGTGTGCAAAAATATGGCTATCGTTTATGTCTGCACCTTCCTTTTCGGTCTTCTCGGTGCCTTTCTCGGAAGAAAGCTATTGAAGAAACATTTTGAAAAAGCGGGAATTGTATAGCAAGACGGAGCAGCGCAATACGAGTAAAGCAAGGCAAGGCAGAGTAGAGCAACACGGAGCTAAACAATACGGAATAGAATAGATACGAAATAGAACGGTATGGAGTAAAATAATGCAAAATAAAAGTAATTTAGAGCGTAGCATCAAAGAAAAACCTTGGGCAGAAAAACGGAATCCCTTTAATCCGAACCCGATAACGAAGCTTCTCGTTTTACTGTTTTTAGGCTTCACGATCATGCACTATCTCCCTTTTTACGGAGAATGGGCAGTGGTGCTTCTCTTCTCTGTCTTCTTCTTTCTGAATGGCTTCGAAGAACCGCTCTGTTCTCCCCACTTGTTTTTGCCGTGCTCTGCTTTTATTCCGGGGTACTCTGCCCAGTATTTTATGCCGGTCCCCTTACGCATTCTGTTTTCCTTTCTCTATATTTTTCGCCTACTTTTTTTACCTTATCTTGCAGGAAGCTTTTTCATGAGGACTTCAGATGTGGGTGCAATCTTAAGCTCCATGGATTTTCTCCATATCCCCCAATGCGTTTCCATCCCTATAGCCGTGATGTTCCGTTTTTTCCCTGCCTTCACGGAGGAGAAAAAAGCTATTGAGCGAGCCATGAAGATTCGGGGGATTCAAACTTGGAACCCGATTCAGAATCTGCTCTATGTTTCCATTCCCCTCCTCATTATTTCTTCGAATATTGCGGAGGATATCGCGAAGGCGGCGGAGTGCAAATGCATCGAGAATCCCGTCAAAAAGACGCGCTACAATACGGTTCGTCCGCAAATCGTGGACGCTGTTTTTCTATTTTCAATCCTGCTGATACTCTGGCTAAGCTATTTTGGAGTTCGCTGACTACACTATTTGGGAATTCGGTGACTACGCTATTTCTTCCCGGTGCAATCAAGGAACGAAGAGGAAGATTCATCCCCTTTCTTATCCTGCTTAGATTGGGGCTGAACTTCTAATGAAAAAAAAGTGATAAAAAGGAGTTTTTATGCTTTCTTTCGAAGATTTTTCTTTATCCTACGGGGAGAATGCCCCGGTGCTACAGGACATAACCCTCTCGATGAAAGAGGGAGAGTGTCTCCTTCTTACGGGAGAAAGCGGCAGCGGGAAATCCTCCCTGATTCATGCCGTAAACGGACTGGCTTATCAGTACTACAACGGAAAAAGCAGGGGGAAACTCCTTTTTCAGGGAGAAGACTTGTCTTCCCTTCCCATTTACAAAATTGCCCTACAGATTGCCACCGTTTTCCAAAATCCGAAAACCCATTTTTTTAATATTAACACCACAAGAGAATTGCTTTTCACCATGGAAAATATGGGACTGAACCGAGCGGAAATGGACAGGCGAATGGAAGAGCTTCTCTCCATTTTCCCTATCGAAAAACTGCTTGGACGAAATATCTTCGCCTTATCCGGCGGAGAAAAACAGAATCTTGCCCTTGCTTCTGCCTATCTCTCCGGCTGCCCCTTTCTTGTTTTGGACGAGCCCTCTTCCAACCTGGACGAAGGCTCCATTGCCGTTCTAAAAACCATGCTCCATACCCTGAAAGAAAAAGGAATTACGATTCTTATCGCCGAACACCGCCTTTATTATCTGATGGACTTAGTTGACCGGGTGGTTTTTTTAGAAAAGGGAAGACTCTGCAAGTTATTTTCCAAAGAAGATTTTCTGGCTCTTCCGGAGGAAAATATCAAAGCCATGGGGCTTCGCGCAAGAACGAAAACCGAGCCTTTCTCTTCCGAATTGGAAAAATGAAGGAGCGCTAAGATATTATAAGGAAGAGGGCTTTGTCTCTTTTTCCTTTGGAAAGATTTACGGTATTGTGGGAGAAAACGGAATCGGAAAGTCCACTTTTCTTCGTAAGCTCAGCGGTTTAGAGAACGAAAAAGGAAGCCATTTTTCTCTTTTCGGAAAAGAACTCAGAAAAAGACAACGGCTTGCACTTTCCGCCATGGTTATGCAGGACGTGAATCAGCAATTGTTTGGAGACTCCGTAGAAGAAGAGATGGAGCTGGGGAAGACAGGACAAAAACGATGTCTGAAAGAGAGATGCGAGGAGATAATAGACGGGCAGGAAAACGAACAAAATAAGACAAGGCCACATAATACGACAAAAGAAGAACTCCTCAATGCGCTAGGACTATCCGAGCTAAAAGACCGTCATCCCATGAGTCTTTCCGGCGGACAAAAGCAACGTCTTGCCCTTGCCGCAACCCTCTATCAGGAGGCAAAGCTTTTCTTCTTTGATGAGCCCACAAGCGGGATGGATCAGAAGAATATGCTTCGCATCGCCCGTCTCTTAAAGTCCGCTATTCGAGAGGATCGAATCTTCTTCCTTGTGTCTCACGACTATGCCTTTTTACAGGAAGTGGCGGATGAGGTGGTGGAAATGTCGCGCTTATTCGGCAGTAGTCAACGAAAAGTTGACAGTTGCCCTCTCCTCTAATTCTCCGTCCACCGGTTTCCTCATTATTTTCCCAATAGGGAATTTCAGATTCCCTCCTACTTCAGAATCACCCCGCTAAGATACACCAGAATCGGCATGGAAATGATAGTACAGAGGGTCGTGAAAATGTTGATACAGCTCGCATACTCCTCTTCTTTTCCCATAGAGGATGGCAAACTGGGAAACGTTCGCAGCCGCCGGAGCCATTGCACTTAAAAAGGTCACGAGGAAAAGGACGGGATTGTCCAGAAAGCCGTCTATCCTGCTGAGCACAGAAATCAGCAAAAGGTAGATAAAAGGGAAGAAAAGCAGTCGGAAAGCCGTAACCATATAGATTCTTCGATAGGATACAAATCTTTTTGAAAGACATACTGCCCAAAATGATACCGGTAATCAACATACTGATAGGCCCGATCATTTTCCCTAAATCCGAGATAGCAAGGGAGATGGGTGCCGGAAGCGAAATCTTCGTGAAGAACAAAAAGACACCGAAAAGAATGGCAAGAATGTTGGGGTTAAACAGGATTTTAAGAAAGGCGTTTCTGTTTCTGTCCTCCCTATAGACTGTTCTTCTTTCAGATTGATTTCTCTTCAGATTGTTTCTCTTCAGATTGTTTCTCTTTACATTGTTCTTCTTTGTGTTGCCCCGCCTTTCCCTGAAACAAATGAATACCGTGCGTCCAGACTAAGAGATTGTATACGGTGATGTACGCCGATACATAGAGCAGATACTCCTCTCCCAGGACACTGGCAACAATGGGAAGAACAAAATTTCCGCAGTTCGTGTATTCCATAGACATTTCCTCTACAGGACTGAGATGCAGCGGCTTTCTGAGTAAAGTGCCGAGAAAGAGAAAAAGGAAGTTTGCCAGAATGGCATAAAAGAAACAGAGTAGAAGGCTTTGCCCCGCCTTTCCGTCTACCTTCATGGAAAAGGAACTCACGATAACACAGGGAGACAGGAGAAAAACCGAAATCTTCGATAAAGCAACGCTGTCTTCCTTTTTTAACAGTTTCGTTTTAACCAGTACCACCCCGGCTCCTACTAGAAACAAGCAGGAGAGTATTTTTGGAAACCAAGGGAAAAACCAAATTCGTCATATTTCCTTATAGTAAATATGCTTTTATTGACTAAAGCATTTATTTCGCTGTCAATATTTAACTTTATATCTTTTAGATTATGGGGAACAAAGCATTGATAATCACTTTGCATTTTTCTTTAATTGTCCTGCTCTATTATTTTCTAATTTCAAAATATCATCCCCTAAGTAAAATCTATTTTACTTAGAATAAAGTATACTTACTATAAGTAAAATTTTAAAGCGTTATTTTTTTACTTACATAATCAAATGCCTCTCTAAGTAAAATTCAAAATGATTTTTCTAAGCAATATAGGTCTGAACTTGGGGCACGCTCTGCTAGCTTTCGCTCTGACTGAGCAGTGGTTTTGTTAACCACTGCTCACTTTGCTTTTGCAAAGCAACTTCCTTCGGAAGTTGGTCTCGTACAGAACAACTTTTCTGATGAAAAGTTTGTCCTTTACGTAACGGATACTAAGCGAAAAACTGCGATTTCTCTTGTTTTTTTCGCAAGTATCGGGCTCAGACTACCCCGCATTCAGACCTATATTGCATAGAAACAATTATTTTTAATTTTTTTCACAGCCCCTTTTCAAGTTTTACAGGCTATTATTTATTTTCTTTCTCTTGATAGAAGATAGTACAAAGCGATACAAAGCGTACTCATGACAAAGGCAAAAAGCGTAGTAAAGCATCTTTGAGCTGTCCGTTGTTTTTACCTTTCCAAGTCCCCGCTTTTTCGCAGAGTGCTTAAAAGCTTTTTAAGACGCCTTAATTCTGCCAATTCCTCACCGGATAAGGCTCGCTTTCTGCTTATGGCAAGAAGCTCATCTATCCGCTTTTCTATTTCTCTAGCCGTTCTCGGAACCTTTCGGATTGCTATTCCACTTCTCCTCCGGCTTTTCAGCCTCCGGAGTGCCCCCATCCGGAACAGGGGGAATGATTTCCGGCTCTCCGGGTCCACCCGGGGTCGGCGGAACAACGACAATAGGCTTCGGACCGTGACCGCCCCCACCGATTCCACCGCTTGAACTTGGCGTATATTTATTGTCAAAGAGAATATCCGTTACTTCTTCTCCATCCTTATAAATCTTCTTTTCTACAATCAAATCATAAATGCTATCCTCGCTTTGTCTTACATCAAAGCTGATTGTATAGACAGAAGGATCATAAGTATACCCGCGAAGTCCGTCATTCACTTCTTCTAAAGTATAGTTGAAAGTTCCCGGTTCTGTAAAATGTATCGGCTCAAAGGCTGTGTGCCCCTCTCCCACAAGCATCACGATTTTCACTATCCGAGAAGCTGCCATCCGGCATAGGCTGTCCTGTACCCGGGGCCTCCGCTTTCAGATTAAATTCGAAATTGGCGGCAGATGCGGGAGGCGTACCGAAATAATCTTATCCAGTTCTATTCTTCCCTCTGTGGAATATGGCTTAAAAAGTGTTCGTGAATTCCAAATCATCTCCCGATACCAAAGCTAAGAACCTACCAGTTCCAAAGTCCCTTACCGAAACCTTTATATTTCTTATCGGATTTTGGTCATTTTCCACTCCGGGATACTCTCCACTTTCCGTAATCGTGTATTCATACACTCCTCGCGCCGAGAATTCAATCTCTCCAAAATTCACCTCTCCGCCGTCCGCATCCGGGTTTTTAAGGGTCAGACTGTTTGCCGTCCCGGCAGCGGCAGGCATCGGACAGGAAGCGTTCTTTCTCTCTAAGGTAAAGTTAAAGTGGTTACTGATATCCGGTGTCCTAAGTCCGGGCGCTGCGGTAAGGAATTTTTGCACCTTAAATTCCGTCTTATAAGGGTCAGCCCTATAAATATTGCGGAAGATAAGGGGATGATCCGCATTGTAGGTCAAATTGGAGGTCAGCTGTTTATGGTCCGGATCCGTCACGGTAATGGTAACAAACTTTTCTCCCATATCATGGTGTAACACCGGCAGCATCTCCTTCTTCTTTAATCTTATACTTATAGGTTCCGGGACGAAGCAAGCGGATATCGGTAAAGCTTGCCGTACCTCCGTCGTCATCGGGATTTTTTATCGGATCCAGAGGATGTCCATCTTTATTCTCTAGCGGTGCACCGGCAACACCTTCCATAGTGTAAGTGAATTTTTTCTTAATCGAGCCCGGAGACGTTAAAGGCTGTATCTCCAGAACCTTCTTTACAGGAAGGTCAAAAATATACGGCTTTTACCAGTTTATGTTTTGCAAACGACTGCAAGGTTTCCACAATCGCAGTGGAAGGAGGCTGTGTTCCCTTAAACTGAATACACTTCATCTGTGCCGTATTGACATTTCTTTCACGCTGACTTTCGCCTGATCTGTCGTTGCCTTCATTTTTCAGATTGGCAAGCAGTAAACCCTTGCTGGTCCAGCGTGAAATTTCTTTCCGGCAGCTGTGGTACGAAGGTCAAAGGCAATCGCCTGAATCTGCTTCTTATCTATACCGGTATTTGCGCTCTCGTTTTCATAGTTCCATTCTTTCCAAATGCTTGTGCCGGTATTCTTCGGGTTATTCGATTTCCATCCGTTGCCCAGCCCGGATCATACAGTGCTTTACCAAGGTCTTTTTGTGCCTCGGTCGGAACGCTGTAGGAAACGAATACTCGGGGTTTTAAAGTATCCAAAGAAGCCGAATTGGCAGGATCATAGGTTCTCTTTGTAAGCAAGGTCTCAATATCTACACCTTCAAATTCCCCGTTCTTATCTCCTAAAAAGATCGAAAAGTACCATATTCGTGGTTCTGGTTGTCGCAGCCGCCTGATAAAGTATACGATATTTATAAGGGTCTCCCATATAGCTGATATTGTCCGTCAGATAATTCGAGTTAATCTCCGTTGATACAGTATTCGTAAAGCCCGCTTCCAGAACCGTGACCGGTCCATAGACCATCGGTCTTTGGAAAACCGAAGTAGTAAAGCGAGGATTCCGTTCAGCCTCATCATGTCGAATATTCTTATAATAGCGAATCTTTTCCAGAACAGGAAATTTCCCCCGTTCATCGGATATATAGTTCCCAAACCAGACCGTGTTCGGGTCCGTGTTGACATAGCCCACGGTATTCACCACATTTCTTCCCCTGTCAACAATATTGAAGTAGGGGTTACTCAGGGTATAAGTCAGCTTCCAGCCACTTCGGTTAAAACGCTTATTCCAAAGACGGTGAACGGGATCGTTCGGTGCGGAAAAGCGAATAATCATCATATCCTGCCCCGAACCTTCCCAGTTTTTGGAGATTTGAACCGTATAATCATGTCCCTTCTGGTATCGCAAGGAATCCGTAACATCCCAACCGTCAATCCATGTTCCGATATCAATTGAACTGTCGATGACCTCCGTTCCGGCGGGCAATAAATCATAGATGATGCCTTGGTTAACTTGATAGACTTTGGTATATTCATCCCCTTGAAGACTGGCGGGTAATGAGCCGTAATTCGTTCCTTGAACGCAGACATCGATGGTTTGTGTGCCGGTTTCAGGATGATCCACAAAGTTTTTGTTGACCTTGTTAAGTGTGGAAGTGATGTTTAAGGGTGTCAGGACATAGCCTATCTGCGGCCAGTAATGCCCAATACGTGTTCCTACAGGAGCTTTGCTATATTGTCTGCCTTCTGCAACTGCGGCTCCTGCAAGAAAATTGACATTATAGTCATCCGTTCTCTCCATAGTGGCAGATATGGCATCCTTCATTCCCTGCGTCGGGGTAATGTCCATGGCATAGCTACATTCAAACTCATTCCTATAGTAGGGGGAGTTTTGCCTTAATTGCAATCCTACTATCGCATTTTTATCCGGGAAAACATGCTCCAGACTAATCTGGTTGTTTACACCAATAGCCGCTCCGGAATTCGCGGTATAGACCGCCGTGTATCCCGGCTCCGCAGTAAACACCGGTTTTCCGTAGCTATCATAGGAAAATGCTCCATACTTAAAATAGTCTGGATGCCCTTTTGCCCTCAACCAGACTTCTACCGGAGGATAGGTTTGATTCCTCGTCCGTATGTTGGGCTTTTGATTAAAATTAACAACGCCGGAAACCAGATGATTCGTGACCTGCTCCACATCATAAACCTTCATCCAATCCAGATAGATACTGCTATAATGATAGTCATCCTCCGTAAGAACATAGTATGTTCCCCGATAAAAGTCGTTTGTTCCCTCATCATGTGTGAGCCCATACAGATCATTCTTTGCAAGGTCCGTGCTAACGGGTTTTCCGTTCAAAGGACTCGGGTAACGTATTTTGGAAGAAAAGAGATAGTACTTTCCGTCAGTGATCGTAACTCCGGAACCATTCGGGTCAGCACTTCCGTTTGAAGTAGAATAGTTCGTTCCGGAAAAAGCTATATTTTCGGCACTTGCATTGTACATCGCAGAAAGGCTAAAAGCTCTTGGTCCGCGTTCCGTGTCGTAAGGGAGCGCTGGTTCCTTCCTTATAGATACTCTGTAAGCCAAAGATATCCAGAAAGTTCTGTCTTTCCTCAACAGCATATTTTTTATAGGAAAACATCCCGCCACCCTTTGGCGCGGGGAAGATTCTCATAATCTCGCTCTGCGTGACAGGTATATTCTCCCTCTTATGTCCATCCGCCCAGATTTCCGTAAATTGAATCTCATTTTTTATTTGTAATCCATCCCTCGCTACATTTTGTGTAGGATCATCCAATGCCGCTTTCAATTTTGAATAGGGATACTTAAATAAAAGGGCATAAAGCTGAGAATTGTATCTCGCATTGGGAGAGTAATTGTGTTCCGTTAGATACGGTTCATTATCCGGTAATCTGTAAACACTGGGGTCCTGGGATATCCCAGGCTGATCTCTTCCAATAGGATTTACAAGGTATCGTTCATTTCCTGCCGGGAGAGGGTCAGTAGGAAGAAGATTCATATACTTGGTAATGTTTCTATATCCGTCTCGTGCATAAACTTCGATATTATCCTGCCCGTCCAGATTATAAAGATAATAGTCTCCTCTGAAATCCATAGGCATCTTTTTCGCGCCGACAAGGATACCGCCATCTGTTTTGGTAGGATCAAGCTGATCGATGTTAAGCTGATATTTAAAGGGCTGTGAACTTCCTCTGGCTCTGTCTACTCTTACATACCAAACGGCATAAAAGAAGTTATTTGCGTCAGTCGGCTGCGGCCCCCAAGAAGGATCCCATTTAAAGAATACACCTCCATTTACATCGGCAGTACCCGGCTTTAAAGTGACCTTCGTCGGATTGACTTTGGTTTCTACATGAACCGACATCCTTTTCTCGGACTCTCCATTTAAGATTCCGCTGTTTTCAATCTTTAATTGAATCGGAAACTCATAATCGTAGACACCTTTATTCAGTGCATTATCATGATGCACCTTCAACATGCTGGGAGTGAGGTCGTAAGCAAAGTCCGCCTTAAAGGTGATTCCGCCACTTAATATGTTATAGTTCTGTAAGCACAAGAAGGGCTCCCCGTCCTTTTCTTCCAAGGTATAGTTGAAGCTACTCTGGTCGTTGGTATCCGGGGCCATGGGAATTCCGTGCCTAACAGAGGGCTCCACCTTATATACCCAGTTTTCCCTATTACTGGATACAGTGACTTTTAATTTTGATTCCAAGCAGTATCATCCCAGCCCTTAAAGATACGGGCAGGGATATAAAGCTTTACAGCCCCGGGATTGTATTTTGTATTTTTATCTCCTCTTAGGGTCATCTCTACCGCAAGTGTTGTCGTATTCACTGCATTGGAATAATATTCAGGCGGAACAATACTTAGTTTTGCCTGCTTTTCGTATATCTCCATTACTGCCATCCGTATAACTATGCCCGGTCCTTGCCGCCACTGTTCCGGCATTAGGATCCGCCGGATTTTTTTCCAATACGCCCGCAATTCATGCGTAACAATCCCCGGGGCTCCCGTCATTCTTGCCAGTACGAAGGTACTGAAATGTTTTGTGGAGAAAACGAGACTTTCCTCCTCTTCCTTGACCGGAAGAATCTCTGTCGGACGTCCTTCGGAAAGATGCACAATGCGAAGTTCCTCCTCCGCTTCTATCTCTTCTTTCTCCTTTTTATCCTCTTTCTCCGTTTTGGCTTCTTTCTCCGTTTTAGCTTCTTTTTCCGTTTTATTTTCACTCTCTGCTTTAGTCTTTTTCTCTTCCTTCTCCGCTTTTTTTAATTTTATCTACTTCTTTTTTTATTTCTTCATTTTTTTCTAGATGTTCTTCGAATTTTTTTGCAAGTTCGGAATCCGTTACTTTCTCTTCTACTTTCTTGCCTTCGTTCTTTCCTTCTGCTTCCTCTGCCTTGCTTTTGCGCTTCTCTTGTCTCTGAAGATTCTTCCTGCGTATTCGAGTCTTCTGCATCTTCCCCTATAAGCTCTTCTTTCCCATCTTCTTCAAGGACTTCCTTTATTTTTTTCCGTCTTTTTCCAGACGGATTTCAACTTTTTTCCCATTCTTCGGCTGGACTTCCTTTTCTACCCCTGTCAATTTCCCGATAAAAAGAAATATCCACCACTTCTAAAACCTCTATCTCCGGTTCTTCCTTTTTCTTCTACTTCTTCTACTCCTTTTACTTCTTTTGCTTCTTCTACTCCCTTTTTCATCTTTTTGATTCTATTTTTTCTTCTTTTTAATTTTTTTCCTTTGCTTCCTTTTCTTTTGCTTTTGCTTCCTTTTCTTCTGCTTTCGCTTCTTTCTTCGCATCCTCCTTACGATATTGCGCTTCCAAAGCTGCCTTTGCTTCTTGGATAATGGATTCTTCTTCCAGTACTTCTACCTTCATCGTGGTTCCTTCAAAAAAGGTTTTATCTCCAAAAATAGCCGTTACCGTAAGGTCATGGTCTGCCTGCTCACTAAAAGAACCGGCGTCCATATATACCGCTTTTTTCTTCTGTGCTTCTTCTTCGGAAAGTCCGGACTCTCCCGCTTCAGAATTTTCTTCGGAGCCATCCTCAGCGCCTATCTCCTCCGGGCGGTCTTCTGCAATATTTTCTCCGTTTTCAGCCTGATTGCCAGCTTCCTCTTCATTCCCGGATGAAATCCCCTCTTCTGAAGAGACACTCTGCTCATTTTCGCTATCATGGCTTACACTCTGCGGTTCTTCCGACTCAATCCGTTCGGCTATCTCTTCCAAATTTCCCTCTGCACAGCTTATTCCTGCATACTTCCTACAAGTAAAACAAAGCACAGGAAATACGCCATTCCTTTTTTTGAAGATCTGCCTTGACCATAATTTCGGCTTAAATAAGCCACTCTCGAAATGGATATCCTTCTCGCTCCCCAGTCTTTTTCATCATATACCTCTGCTTTCTTAATTTCGTGTATGATATATACTTCTGCAACTTTCCTATATGCATAAGTACCCTTAACTGTTTATCGACAATATTATAGATTTTTATCCGTTTTTCGACCCATTTTTTTATTAATATTTTTATAAAAACAGGATTTATTCGTCAAGATTTTTCCTTAAATCATCCAATGTTTTTTTCCGTAGATTTTTCATGTAAAAGAAGCCCTGAGGAACAAATCTCGAGCTTCTTTTTACTTCTTCTTTCTTCCGTAAATGCCGTAGAAGGCAAGTCCGAGAATACTTAAGATAAATGCAGCTGCATAATAGAACATCTTAGAGCTGTCATCGGTTCTTACCATTCTGGACCTACGAGCCTCGCTAAGCACCTCTCCCGGGTTGTCCACGGTTCCTAAAGGAACGGAACGGTTTTCACCAAGTGTATCTCCCGTTTTCTTTTCCGCACCGTCTACTGTTCCGGGGTTGCCCGGCGTGGACGGTACTCTCGGAGTGGAACCGCCTCCGCCTCCGCCGCCGGAATTTCTTCTGAATTCATTTTCAAAGAGAATCTCCGATACTCCTTCTCCATCCTTGAAAATCTTCTGTGTAACAAGCAAGTTTCCGTAATTACGGCTATCCTGACTAACCGTAAAGACTACCTTATAAACCGACTTGTCATAGGTATAACCGTATATCGCATCATCCACTTCTGTAAGGGTATAGGTATAGACACCCGGAACCCGGAAATGAATCGGTTCAAATACCGCATGTCCTTCTCCCTGAATAGAAACGGTTTGTGTCTCTTCCTCAGATTCTCCGGGCACCGGCTGGAAGAGTTCCTTCGAAAGCTCCGATGCAGAAGCGACTTCCAACTCCTCACTAATAGACTCGATATTGCTGTCACTTGCAAGTCTTTCTATGGTATCGATGCTTGGTTCTTCCCGCTTATCTGTCCAACGCAAAGACTCTGCACTAACTTCCATGGATTCTTTTCTTAAAACGAAGTGGAAGGTTTCCTCTCTTCCCGGCTTTTGTCCGATAATCTTCTTTCCGAGTTCTATCTGTCCCGGAACAGATTCTGCTTCAAAGACATTATTAAATACAAAATCATCTCCTCCGACAGTAGCGTAAAGTGCTCCGTTTCCGTCATCCGTTACCGTAATGGTGATTTCTCTTCTCGGATTCTCATCATTTTTGACACCCGATACGGAACCACTCTCGGTCACGCTGTAGCGGTATGTTCCGGGCGCTGTCAAATGAACTTTTTCCAAAACTGATTTCTCCACCATCGGAATCCGGGTTCGTCTTTGTCAGGCTGTTCTCAGCTCCTGCCTCTAAAGGCATAGGTGCCCCGCATCCTCTTTCTTTAAGATAAATTCAAACTTATTTCGGATATCCGGTTTCATCAGACCGGTTTTTTCCGGAAAGCTTCTTCTTAACCTTAATCTCTGCATCAATCGCTTCTACATTGTAGATATTCTTGAAAACAAACGGATTGTTTATATTGTACTCTAAATCCGATTCCAGTGTCTGATTGTTTTTTGTTCTCTACAGTAAAAGCTGATTTCCTGCTCACCCATATTGACAAGACTTACGCCTGCTACATTTCCCTGCAGTTTCCGCAATCTTGTAGGTATACTTACCCGGCTTTAAGATACGAATCTTTCCAAACTCCATGAGTCCGCCGTTGGAATCCGGGTTCTTTAATTCCGTAACACTAGCCTTTCCCTCTTCATTAAGAAGCGGTGCACCGTCCACTCCTCTTAAAGTGAAAGTAAACTTATTCTGAATATCCGAGCAGCAAGTCCTGCCGGAACATCCAAAACCTTCTTTACCGGTAAGCTGAATACTAAAGGCTTAACCAAGCGGTGTACGCTACCTGCCTGAAGCGTTTCCGCTTTCGCATTGTTCGGGCGCGTATTTGTGTTGTACTGCACTGCATTAAGGTAAGCGATATTACCACTCTTTACATTTTCCTTGTTTTGATCGGTCGTAGCTGTCATCTTAACATTAGCAACCAGGATTCCCTCCTTGTTCAATGTAAAGTCTTGACCCGACTTTGTTTTTCTCAAATCAAAGGCAACAGCCTGAACCTTCTTTTTATCTATGCTGCCATTCAGACTCTCGTCTTCATAGTTCCATTCCTTCCAAATCGAATTGGTCAGATCTCTTTCCGCTTCAGTCGGAACTTTTTCCGCAACGTACACCTTCGGCTTTAAGGTTTCCGAACTATTGGGATAAGAGGGCTTTGTCAGCATGCTGCTGATATCCACACCGGCAAAGTCTCCGTTTCTATCCGCATCTTTTCCTAAGATATCATAGAGCACCATATCCGTTGTTCTGGTTCTGGCTTCCGCCCGATAAAGAAGGCGATGCTTATAGGGATCACCCATATAGCTTTACATTGTCCGCAATGAAATCCGGATTGATTTCCGTACTTACCGTATTGTTAAAGTTGGCTTCCACTACGGTAATCGGTCCGAAATTCATATTCGCCGCCACAACAGAGGTTGTAAACTTCGAATTTTTACGGGCTGCCTCTTCACGGATCTTCTATAGTAGGAAATGTCTGTAAGCTTCGGATACTTTTCCTTCCTCATCGGAAACATAGTTTCCATCCCAGATGGTGTTTTCATCCTGATGAACATAACCCACAGTATTGACTGCAGTTCTTCCTCTATCCGCAATATTCGTGTACGGATTATAGAGAGTATAGTTCATCTTCCAACCGCTTCGATTATACGCTTTAATCCACTGCCGATATAGCTTGGTTCCCGTATTTTCCGGCGCGGTAAAGCGGACAATCATCATGGTACGTCCTGAGCCTTCCCAGTCTCTGTCGAATTCTACAGTGTAGTCCTTATCCTTCTCAAAGCGAAGGTCACTCGTCACGGCATGTCCTGTAGTCCATGTTCCAAGTTGAATGGAGTTTTCATCTACATAGGTTCCTGCGGGAAGAAGGTCATAAATGATTCCCTTATTTACTTGGTAAGGATCGGTATATTTATTCTCCTGCAATGACTCAGGGAGGTCTCCATAATTAAAGCCCTCCAAACGTACATTCAGTTTCTGCACACTGTTTTGAGGATCATCCTCATAGGCTTTTTCAACATTCTTATATAGACGGGGAGAAATCTCTAGGGGAGTTAAGGTATATCCCACCTGTGCCCAATATTCTCCGATTCTCTTTTCGGTATCCCTTATCTTTACATCAAGTTGTCTGCCTTCTGCAGTCGCAGCACCACCGATAAAGCTGATCTTGTAATCATCCTCTTTCTCCATGGTCTTCTTAATCTTCGCCTGCATATCCGCAGTCGGGGTAATTTGTAAGGTATAGGCTACATCAAAGCCGGTACTGTAGTAGGGGAATCCTGCTTCAGCTCTAATCCCACAATGCTATCTCCGAAGACAGCATGGAGATCTACCTGGTTGTCTCGATAGATATTTTTCCGTATCGCTCTTTTGTATATTTCTTTGTAAAAACCGCTTTCCGGAGTAAAGATAATCTGTCCTCCTGCGTTATAAGAGAATTGTCCATACTTAAAGTAAGTACTTTCATTCTTTTTTTCCGTAAATATACGGCAACGGGAGGATAGTCTTCATTTCTCTTTCTAAGATCTGCTTTCGGGCTAAAAGGAACTAGGGCATTATTAGACTTTTCTACATCGCGAACTCTCATTTCCTTTAAGAAGATAGAACTATAGTAATAGTCTTCATCCTTTAGTGGATACTTTTCTCTATATGCATCGGTATTGCTTTCCGCTCGCATTTTTCAAGTCCGTAAAGATCGTCCTTTGTCAAATCACTGCTCACAGACTTACCGTTTATACTTCCCTCTCCTTTATGTCTAACAGAAAGAAGATAGTATTTTCCGTCTCTAAGGGTAACACCGGAGCCATTCTTGTTCGGATCCGGAGAGGTTGTATATGTTCCGTCGTCATTGACCTTCACATTTGCACTGTCCGCCTTGTAGTCCGTAGTCAGGGTAAAAGCTCTCCTTATAGGTACCGGCTCGTAAAGGTGCGTCCTTCCCTTCCTGATAAATCGACTGCAAGCCAAAAATATTGACATAGTTCTGTCTGATGCCGATGTTGTACTTGTTATAAGAGAAGCCTCCGCCGTCTCTCGGACGAGGGAAAACAAATCTGTTTTCCACTTTGACATCTATATCACGCCTAAACTTATCTGCCCAGATTTCAGTAAACTTGATCTTATTGCTTATTTCCAAGCCGTCTTTATAGATATCTCTTCCTGCGGCCTTTGCATCCTCTAACTTTTTATACGGATACTTATACACTAACGCATAGACCTGAGAATTAAGGTGCCCGTTAGGATGATAGTTATCCCAGCCTATATAAGGCTCTTGTGTCGGTAATTTCGGCACGCTCGGATCCTCGGAAATGCCCACATAGGTTCTTCCTATAGGATTTTCCAGATACTTTTTATCCGCAGGCGGCTCCTCTGTCATATATTCGGTAATCTTACTGTAACCGCCTCTTGGAAAGGCCGCGATGCTATCCGGATGATAATAGCCATTCCATCTGGTATCCATCGGAAGCTTTTTCGCCCCGACCAGCTCTCCTCCGTCCTCTGCATCTCGAACACGCTGAAACTCATATTTAAAAGGCTGTGAGCTTCTTGTTGCTCTCTCTACATTCACATACCAAACTGTATAGAAATACTTATCCGCGTTCTCCGGTGCCTTTCCCCAGCTTGGATCCCAGTTAAAATACACACCGCCATTGACATCCGCTTTTCCGGGCTTCAGAGTCACCTTAGTAGGATTGACCTTGGTCTCTACATGTACGGACATGTCCTGCTTAGCCGTTGAATTTAAGCTGCTGTCTTTCTTATTCTTGACTTCCATGCTTACCGGGAATTTATAGTCATAAACGCCCTTTTCTTCGCCGGCTTCCGACTTATGCTTAACCTTGAGCATACTTTGGGGTAAGGTTATAAGCGATGTCCGCCTTAAAGGTCACACCGCCGCTTAGCTCCTTGTAATTCGTTAAGCGAAGGAAGGCTTCGCCGTTCTTCTCAATAGTTTCATAACTAAAGCTACTCTGTGCATTACTTTCTCCCTTTTTGGGAAGACCGTGCACATAGGGTGGCTTCACGGGATAAGCACCGGAATTATCCATGGTGGTCGATACGTTCACCTTATCCGGATCATCCCAGCCCTTAAAAATGCGGGCAGGGACATCAATCGTCACCTCTCCCGGAGCGTACACCGTATCCACTCCACCTTTTAAGGTAAGTTCAATTCCCAAGGTGCTTGTGTTTAAAGCATTGGAACCCTGTTCAGGAGGAATAATCACGAGATTCTTCTGCTGTCTCATGCGCTTTTCCTTCTTTTCCTCAGTATCGGTAATCGTGCTATCCTCTTCAATTTCATCCGTATAGCTGTGTCCGTTTACCGCTGTCGGTTCCTCTCTCCAGAAGGCTCTAAGCTCATGGCCTTCCGGAGTCACTGCAACTCCGGATACAGCTAAAAGCACATATGGACTAAAACTCTTTGCAGAGAAACTCAGATTCTCACCTTCATCCTTAAGTTTCAGAATTTCCGCCTGCTTTCCCTCATGAAGGTGAACAAGCTGTAAATCCTTCTCATCCCCCTCCAAGGCTTCCTTCATTTCTTCAGTCTTCTGGAAACGAATCTCCACTTTCTTTCCCTGCTTCGGCTGTACCTCCTTTTCTTCTCCGTCAATTATACGATAAAAAGAAATATCTACTGCTTCCACTACACTAAGCTCCGGCTTTTCTCCTGGATTCTTCTTTAGGTACTCCTTTTCAAAATGTTCCTTCACTTCCTCCAGCACAGCTTCCTCTTCAATGGGAACAAGTTTCATGAAAGTCCCCTCAAAGAAGGTGCCGTCTTCGAAGGACGCAGTGTACAAGAGATTTCCTCCGGAAAGTGCTTCAAGAGAGCCGGCTTCCATATTCCGACTTTTCCTCTTCTTTGCTCTCTTCGGCTTCCTTCGCTTCTTCCGATTCCTTACTCTCCTCGGATTCTTTTGCTCTCTCTTCCTTTTTTCTTCCTCTGCAGACTCTTCTTTCTCCGCTTCCTCTATATTTTTCTTCCGTTTTTTCCTTCCTTTGAAGAATCTTCTTTTCTATGGAAACATTCGACTTTTTATCTTTGGATTCATCTTTTTCGAAACATCTTCGGATCAACCGCCGACTTCTTTTTCTTCATTTGATTTCTCTGTACTTTCTTCCGCTTTCACGCCTATCTTTTTCAGCTATTTCTTTCGCATTCCCTTCTGCGTAAGTCAAAGCCTGCAGATTGCCAAGAAGCATTAAAAAAATAAGGAAATACGCTATTCCTTTATTTAAAAATTTCTTATTTCTTTGATGCCTCTGCGACACTCTTCGTCGGGAAGAATGTTCTCCTCTCTTTCTCTCTTGTTCATCGCACTCTCTGCTTTCCTTTTCTGTGTCATCATAAAGATGCCTATTTGTTTTTAAAAAAATAAAAATTGAATACAATTCAAGTTTTTTTCTTAAGAAATTTTACTATAAATTTTAATATAATCAAGCTAATTAATCTGTTTCTGTTACAAAGTAAAAATCAAAGACTGTCAAAGAAATTCCAAGATGGTTCAAAAATTGAAGTTTAAAATTTTTTAACGAATCCATGGCAAAAACACAATGAAATGGATGTGCTTCTTCTCACTCTCGACCTTTATCTCCCTTTATGCATCGTGACAATTTCTTGGCAATGGAAAGGCCGAGCCTGTAACCCTTTTCCTCCGGAATGAGACTCATCGAGTCTCAAAGAAGCGTTTAAATAAATTCTTTCTTTCCTTTTTTTCTTCTACTCTTTGCCTATTTTAAATTCATTTTTTTCATTTTCAAAAATCTTTATAAAAAGCATTGCTATTCCCTTTACTTTAGTGATACACTTAGTCGGGTTTTCAGTTAAATGCAGTAATAAAATATAGACAAATTAAGTAAAACATTTAGACTGATTTGGCTTCTATGTCGAAAGCCCTTAGATGAGAAAATGGAAATCCCTTTTCTTCTCGTCATAAATTCTAAAAAAAGGAGGAAAGATTGATGAAAAGCAGTGATGGCACGGATCCGGGAGCCTATGATTTTTACTTTTTTGTAGCGGAAGATCCGAAGAATGATTCTCCTTCCCTATAATCTAAACTCATAAGTTCTTTTTTTCCCTGTGTCCATGAAGTTTTTGGAAAAGGAGAAAAATGAACGAAAAATGAAAGAATTCAACAAGACTACGTTCAAGAAATTATAGATCTCATTCGCAGTGGCGAAACGGAAGAGCAAATCCGGGAGAATCTGGAAGAATACCATGCGAATGACATTGCGTCCGCCCTTCCCCTTTTAGAAGAGGAAGAGCGTAAGTTTTGTACAGTCTTTTAGATAATGAGCGCCTCAGTGAGGTTATGGAGTATGCCGAGCACGGCTACGAATATCTGGAAGAGATAAGTCCAAGCAGGGCCGGAATCGTCCTTTCCGAGATGGAGCCGGATGATGCTGTAGACTTACTGAAAGAAGCCAATCCCGAGAAAAAGACCATCTGGCTTTCCAAGATGAGCCTGAAGGATCGAAATGAGTTACAGATTCTTGCAGCCTATGATGAAGCCTTCATCGGTTCTCGTATGACGACAAACTTCGTCTTCTTGACAAAGGATTTAAATATCCGGGACGCCATGCGCTCTCTGATTGAACAGGCTGCCGAGCATGACAACATTTCCAAGGTCTATGTCGTACACGAAGACGGCTCCTACTATGGTGCAGTGGATTTAAAAGAATTGATTATCGCGCGAAGAGATACGAAGCTCGATGATATTACGGAAACCGGGTATCCCTTTGTCTATGCGGATGAAAAGATTGAGGACTGTTTGGAGCGTATCAAAGGCTATGCCGAGAACTCCATTCCCGTTTTAGGAGAAAAACAATATCATCTTAGGTGTAATCACCGCCCAAGATGTATTGGAAGTTTACGATGATGAGATGGGTGAAGACATGCTCGTTTGGGAGGTCTTACTGCGGAAGAGGACTTGAATGAACCGCTTCTGGAAAGTGTGAAAAAACGCCTTCCTTGGCTTGTGATTCTGCTTTTTCCTCGGTCTTGTTGTTTCCACCGTAGTAGGTCTTTTTGAAACCGTGGTAGCACAGCTTACCATTATCATGGCTTTCCAGTCGCTGATTCTTGATATGTCCGGAAATGTCGGTACCCAGTCTCTTGCGGTCACCATCCGTGTTCTGATGGACGAGCGTCTCACCGCAAAGCAGAAGATGACTTTAGTCGGAAAGGAAATGGGAGTAGGCGGATTAAACGGTCTTGTAATCGGCTTGTTTTCCTTAGTCGGTATCGGTGCATACCTATATTTCTTTAAGCACCAGCCACTCCATATTGCCATTGCTATTTCTTCCTGTATCGGATTTTCCCTAATGCTCTCCATGGTGATTTCCTCCTTGGTCGGCACCGTTACGCCTATCTTCTTTAAGAAGGTCGGAGTGGACCCGGCAGCGGCTTCCGGCCCCTTGATTACCACCATTAACGATTTGGTCGGTGTAGTCAGCTACTATGGACTGACTTGATTTTTGCTTTTTGGAAATCCTGAAGATTTCAGGGTAAATGCGATGCTTTCCGTTTCTTTTAGACTTAGTAAAAAGCCTGTATGGAAAAAAAGCCGGGCTGGAAGCAAGATTCTGCACAATGGAAAAGCAAGATAATGGAAGTGGATTTCCATATACTTATAATTTGAAACTGAATGGGAAGTCCTACTCTCTTCGGGTCTTTAGCGAAGAAGTGGAGGAGCTTTCACGATACTTTCCTATGCAGTCTTTTTCCGAAAGCGGAGAGATGCTCTGCATGGCAAAGACCGAGTTCTACTCTCCCTGATTATCCCTTGGCTGAAGCCCCCCTACGCGCATCTTATTCCAGAAACAAGCCCCTGCGCAGTCTGCAAGAAAAAGCTCTCCGGAGAATGTGGGGAGATAGAGCCTTATAGATCCGCCACACTATCTCTTACCCTAAGCTTCGTCGGAACTAAGATTTTAATATTGATTTCTCTGTTTTCCTGAATTCTTTGAGAAAGAAGTGTTACCGCATATTCTCCCATAAATTCCATGCAAAGCCGTACCGTCGTTAGAGGAGGCACCATATATTTTGCACCGGGAATATCATTAAAGCCGATTACACTGATATCCTCCGGTATTTTCAGCCCCATCTCATAAGCCGCCCGATAAATTCCGGCAGCAATGGAGTCATTTGCCGCAAAAATAGCGGTCGGTAACTTTCCTTCCCGATAGAGCTGGGTAAAGAGCTTTTTCCATATCTGGCCTGATGCTCTCCCAGTTTTTACATAGTCTTCGCAGAATAGCCCTTTTTCCTTCAGATAGGCGCAGAACTCCGTATAACGCGGATCTTCACTTCGTCTGTCGAGCCATTGCTCTGCACCGCCTCCGATGAAGCCAATCTTCTTGTGTCCCTTTTCGATGAGATAGTCCAGAAGCTCCCGAACCGCATTCTTATAATCTACCGTAATGGTATCGCACTGTGGTAAGTCTGCATTGCAGTCAATCATGACTACGGGTTTATCCCAGGAAGAAATTCCTTGCAGCATCTCTGTAGTGAAGGTCCCTGTGCAAATAATCCCGTCCAGTCCCATGATTTTTTCGGAGGAGTCCGAAAGGGAGATTTCCATGTGATGGCAGCCTTCCTCATCCAGTTTCTTCTTTACTGCAAGACGAATGCAGAGGTAATACGGGTCTTCCAACTCTTCTTCCGGAGAATAGGAGCCAAAAATCCCGATTTTTAGTTTTTTACACTTTTTTCTTGGAGAGGGCATGGTGTATTCCAGTTCCTCTGCCGCTTCCATAACTCGTTTTCTCGTGGATTCCTGCACATTTAAGGTTTCATCGTGATTCAGTACTCTGGATACCGTCGCAGAAGAGACTCCTGCTCTCTCCGCAATATCTTTGATTGTTGCCATAAGATTTTCTACCTCGCTTCAACAGAGATTTTTTTCTTTCTTCTTTATGGAGAGTTCCGAAATCAAAACCGCAAGTAAAATGGTGATGTACCCCAGAATCATCCGACTTGTCACTTCTTCCTGCAATAAAACAACGGAGAAAAACGGCACCGAAGACTGCCGTCCGCTTCTCTCTCTGCTGATCATCATCA
>BNJU01002666.1_pt1 | contig 47050 bp, 75 predicted proteins | sample 8539281 | NCBI WGS metagenome assembly BNJU01 (sample SAMD00202456, study PRJDB9452) | human saliva metagenome | isolation source: human saliva | place: Japan
CTATCTCCAATCATATATGATTTTCCACATCAATATTAAATTCCTGATTGCTTTAAAGTTCCCATGGCTTTCGACATTCGCAACTTATCTTGTATTTAATTCCATCTGGATAATGCGTCATATGTTTTCCTATCTGATCCCCATTTTTAATCATCTTTTCAATAAAGTTCTGTAATTTAAAATAGTCATCCTCACTGTAATAACCTCTTGCAATCCAGCTTGACTAGTTGGTTATTGCAAATTCTCTTACCAAATCTCTCAATCTTTTAATCCTTCCAAGACTCCTGCTTTCGCCTCATAGTCATCGTTGCCTCAAATGTAAGCTTTTCCACATTGATTACATCATCTCTATCCAATAGTACAAACTTATATTTTTCACCATACCTCTCTAAAAATCAAAATTCCCCTAAGGAGTTTCAGTATCTGTGTTATTAATTATAACTTAGAATAAGTTTCTAACCTTTATGTCCAAATTTGTAAAGATATTCAGTCTCAGATTTTTATAATTTTCAATTTTTCTTTTCAATAAGAGCATTTTATAACTATTTCAATTTTATAATTACTCTATATGATGATGATGTCTTTGTCTTCTAAAAGTAAAAATTTAGGGTTTTATGATAAATATTAATAATTTGACGGCTGAATAGTTTGGTTGGAAAGTTGATTTACATATTGAGGGGAGATTTTCTGGGATAGTGGAAATCTCTGGGTAGTAAGTCGACTTTCATGAAATTATCGAGAAATTGAGAGCTGATGCTGAAGTTTTGCAGGAAAATACTGAGGATTCTTATATTTTCAAAATTCAATTTGTTATATACACAAAATGTGTTTGACAGTATGTTGCTTTTGCTGTTTTGAAAAGGAAAAGATTGAGGAGGAGAGAAAATTGAGAAGACAGCTTGATTTTTGTTGGACTTCGATGAGAAAAGTTTCTTTATCTCAGAGCTAGAGTGGCCGAGAAAAACTGCGGGTTTGCGATTGCTCGAGCTTTGGTTACAAAATCCGTGCTGTATGTGACAGGGTGTCAGCTTCTTTGGATAAAGTTTATTCAAGAGATTCTCGAATTATTTTTGAAATTAATTGTGATGCAGGACTACAATTATTTAGTTACTCACTGAGCAGTGATGTATAGTTGACAACAGACCATGTTTCTGTTATAGAAAAGGAAAATTTTGGATGCTGATGTGGTGAAAGATGATATCATCAATCGTAAAGTGAATATCAAATTTGTCAAAGAATTTTTAGGATAATCTTTTAGATTATTTTTGAAAATATTATTGGAATTTTTAGTAATCTGTATTATTTTGATTACTTTAATCACTATCTATACTAAATGAAAGGGTTTTTGAAACAATGATTGGAAATTTTAAATGCGTTGAAAGATACTTGATTATGATTTTGATTCCTACTTTGTTGCTATTTTGGGTTCCTCTTGGTTCGTTGCTTTTTAACGAATAAAGAGCATCAAGGAAAATATGGATTATCCTGCAAATATTTATGTTAATGTGTGAGAGTTTTCATTTCTAATATTGGTTTATTGTATTAATGCCTGTTGCAGATTGATTTTTGGGACAACTTTTGGATTGATTCCTGCAGAGTTTTCCAATATGTGTATGTAGCGGTTGCACTTTATGCAAGATGTGTAGAACAGTCTTTTTATGATGTGGATCAGGGATTCTTGATGTGCTCTTTCATAAGCTTCGTCATTTCAAATAGTTTGGCATTTTTAATTGTCGAAGCAGAAGTAACTAGTTCTTGGACTAACCTCGTCTATTAGTTTTATTTCATATTCAACAGTTATGGGGGTTGTTGGAGGTGGTGGAATTGGCGATTATGCAGTGAGATACGGTTACAATGAGTACAATTATGCTCTTGTATTTCAAAATGGTTGCAATTATGATAATTGTTGTCTTTTCCATTCAAATATTAGGCAATTACATTTTGTAATTAGATAAAGAAGGAGAAAGATACTAATGTTCATTATTTTTATTCGTTGGGCTAACAATTTTGCCTATGAGTTGTGGACTATTAAGGTAGCTGCAGCTGGATATCAATGGAGGAAATCGTAAAAAGTGCGGCTGAGATTTAAAGAAAGAAGGTTATGACACTAAAATTAGCTTTTTGACAGATTATGTCACTGCAAATGTTGGATTAGCTAATAAGGATTTTGATGCTAATTTCCATCAACATGTTCCTTTTATGGAAAATTTTTAATAAGAAAAACAATGCTCATCTTGTGAAAGTTGCTGCAATTTATGATGTTTATGTTGGTTTTTATTCGAAAAATATAAAAAGCAAAATAAAATTCAAATGGTGCAAAAAGTTGTTGTGCCAAATGATCCGACAAATCAAGATAGAGCCTTGAGAATGCTTGAAAAACAGGATTAATCAAACTTAAACAAAAGTGGATTATACAACTTAAAAGATGTGGATAATTCTGTAAAAACTTAAAAAATTACAGCTTTGCCGATTCCTTCATTGTACAAGACATACAAAGCCGACTTAGTATTTAACTGGCCTTCTCATATGCTAAAAATTGGAATTACACTAAAAAGATGCTACTTTTTCTTAGAAGAAGGAACTAAGGACGATATGCTATTGTTCTAGCTTCTGAGAAAGACAACAAAACGACATACAAGCACTAGCAAAAGCAATGACTTCAGAAAAAGTAAAAATTCTTGAAAAGAAAAATATTCAAAAGAAGGTTATCCTGTATTTTTAATATTTAAAAGAAAAATAAGGTTTTAAGCAGCGATTAATTTCTAATAAAAATTCATTGACAATGTAAAAATCAAAGGTATACTTCTATTACGAATAATATAAAATATAGAAAGGATGGGATGTAAATGATTATTACTAGGTACTTTTTTAATGCTGCTTTTTGCATCATTTGCAACTGAAAATGATGTGACAACAAAAACCAAATTTGATATTATCTAAAAAGCTCTGAAGTTGTAGATAGTTACAAATTATTACCACCTCCACCTGCAGTAGATAGTATTGGATTTTTAAAACGACAAAGCTATGTACAGAAAAAGGTAAATACAAAGAAATACTCCTCGAGGAAAAGTTGCATATGATGATGCAAAACTTGGAAGGAACTGGACTTCAAAACGCTTTTCTCAGACATTCGGATACACTATTTCACCAAAAACAACACTAGAAATTTATAAATTAGTTACAAATCTTATTGAAGATGCTGGAGATTTTGCTACAAGATCTGCTAAAAAGACTTATGAGAACTCGTCCATTTGCGTATTTCAAAGGAATCTACATATCGTCAGAGATGAGACATTGTCTCACAAATGGTTCTTATCCTTCAGGACATACATCTATTGGATGGGCAACTGCTTTAGTTTAGCATGAAGTTAATCCTGCTAGACAACAGAAATTATCCAAGAAGGATTCAGATTTAGGGACAAAAGCCGTGTAATTTGTGGATATCACTGGCGAAGTGATGTTGATGCAACTCGATGGTTGCAGAAGTGCTGTTGTTGCTACAGTACACCAAACCCTAATTTTAACGCTCAGTGCTTAAAAGCAAAAGCCAATTTGCAAAATTAAATATTTCAAAAATAAATAAAAGATTTTTATTTTTGTCATAATTTTGACATAACTAAATGTTATTATATCTCTGTTGATAAAAACAACAAAAATAGAAAAACGGAGATGATATAATATAGAAAAATACAATGAAAAATTACTTTTAGCTTTAGGAATTTTGGAGTTTCAGCTACATCATTTGCAGCTACTAGAAAAACAACCACCCTAGACCAAAAAGAAACATCGTAAAACATGAAAATAAAAACCTGCAAAAAGAACAGACCTAAACTCCCAAAAAGTTATAACTATCGTGACATAAAACATGAGACCAGAAGATAAATTATGTATAAAAACCCTTGAGATATTGATTCTCAAGGGTTTTCCTTCTAATAATATTAAAGACTACGCAATTAATTAATTATCTTCCACCACAAACTGTTGCTGATCTATTATTTGCAGTAATTTCCATAATATCGTCTGCTCCTGCTGCACCAGCTGCTGTGGCTAACAAGCATGAAATTTAAGCTCGAACTGATAGTATCATTAATATTAAAAATCTTACTTTTCTCATTTTTTCACTCTCTTTCATCTCATAAATATAACTTAAATTGCACAAAAATATTTTTGCTTAATTATTTTAACATATCGAGATTAAAGTTTCTAGTCTAACATCTTATATTTTTTGATACATTCACAACTCGATTACTCAATAACAACTGTAACAATTAGATTTGGAATTACCATAAATCCATTAAACTATATCAGCCATTTCCAAACTAAATTAACTTTTTGCATTGAACAATTACGATACATACCATTACTAAAACTCTATAAATTAAAAGATTGCTTTTTCGAATAAACTTAATATTTGCTTCTCCAAAAGAAATACCATCCGATAATTGTTGAAAATGCAAAGAAAAACAAATGCTGCTGCAATAAATATTCCTCCAAAATTTCTAACGCTCCTTCAAACGCTTTTTGTGTCAATGAAATTCCTGTAAAGTTTGATAAATCTTTTTGTGTTGTCAAAATTACAAGAGCTGATAATGTTAAAATTACAAAAGTATCGATAAAATACTGTTACTATTGCAACGTGACTATTCTTCAGGTTTTTTACTTTTGCTACAGCATGTGCGTGTGATGACCCATTCCTCGCTTCATTTGAGAACAATCCTCTTGCAACTCCATATCTGCAGCTACACCTTGTCCTAAAACCACCTAAAATCGTGAGTCAAATGCATTAACAAAAATTGCTTCAAACACTTTTTAAAATATTCATATAATTAATTCCGATATCAATTACGAAGTTAAAATGCATAAAAATGCCATGATCGTACTATCTGTAACTGCTGCAATTCTTTACTCCTCCATGCAAATCCTGCTAAAACTGCTACTCACTATCCGGTTATTACACGTGGAACATGGAATGAATTTTGAATGCTTCACCAATTGAGTTAGATTGAACTGCATTCCATAAATCCTAAGCTAAAATACATGAAAGTGAGAAAAATCATTGATCCTTTTGCCAAATTTATTTCCATTGAATAATTTTTCGATATAGTAAGATGGACCTCCTGTTACTTCTCCTTCTACTTTTTCTTTTAAATAATTGACTTAAAACAGCTTCTGAATAAATTGTTGCATTCCAAAAACGCCTTAACCACATCCAAAATATTGCTCCTGGACCTCCAGAGATTACTGCTGTCGCTGCTCCTAACAATTTCCAGTTCCTACTGAGCTGCAATTGCTGTTGCCAAAGCCTGAATGATGCATTCCGTCTTCTCCAGCTTCTTCTCCATTCATATTAAACCCTTTAGTTAAATGCTGTACACCTTTTTAAACTCTCTAACTTGGATAAATCTTAATCTGATTGTATAAAATAATCCTGTTCCTAATAGCAAAATGATTAAGATACTTCCCTAAAAACTTCATTGATTTGTGAAATAATTGATTCTAACATTTCTTCTCCCTTCGTAATTTGATTTTTAGCCTTCTATTTTTGTAATTAGCTAATTTCTGTATTTTTATATTTTTAATTTCTCGAATGTTTATTTGGATTTGATTGAATTTCTTTATTCCTGAATTTCTTTTTAGTTTTTATGCTAAATTTTTAATGATTCTTTTGAAAAAGAATTTATTTCTTTAAATAAAAAGGTCTTTAAAAAATTAAGACCTCTGCAATAAAGAAATTCACGAAAAATGTAATTTCTCTGTCCTTTTACCTGAGAGTTTAGGTTTACTAAAATTTAGTAAACTTTGCTCCTTCAGGTGTTCCTTTTGCTACGGAATCTCTCCAGAGGTTCGTCCAATATGAGTCCTTTTACCTGAAAGAGTCACTTCTTCGGTGTTTTTGCTATATTGCAAAAATCTCTTCTCATATTTTCATCCGATTAATATTAATGAACTATTGTACTAACAAAAATATATTTTTGCTACTTTCATAATTCTTTGAAATTGTATCACTTTATTTTATAAAAGTCAATAGGAAAAAGATTTTTAGGAACATACAAACTAACTTAAATCCCCCATATTCACTATGTTTCATCTCAACTTTTTCCATTATGGACATCCATAATTTGTTTTTACAATAAGAAGTCCCTAAACCGTGCTGCTGTTCTGTCGTATTTTTGTCACAAACCATATAATGTGGCGTATTATTGAGCTTTTTTCTAGCTCTTTATCAGAAACTCCTATTCCATTATCTTCAACACAAATTATACAATTTTTTTCATCTTCTTTTACTGAAAACATAAATTGTGCAACCATTTTTCATTGTGATTAATACTATTTTTGGATTAAATTTCGCCAAAGCTCGTTTTTATCAAATTTTTTTGTCAACATTAACAAAGCAAGATACAAATTCACTTTTTCGTCTTCCATTCTATCGGAAATTTCTCGTCAATATCCATATTCAAAAAAATCAACAATTACTTGCCGAACGAGTGCAACTGCATTTTTCTTTTTTTCTTTCTCAAAAGGTTGCATATTATATTCTAATTTTTGAAGCAAGATTCAAATCATTTATCAAATTTTTTTATACGCTCACTTTGTTTCAAAAATAACAGAAAGTTTTTGCCATTTCTTCTGATAAATTTGAAGATGTTTTTTTAATTGACTTGCATAGCCCATTATCATTGACAATGGAGTACGAATGTCGTGGGAAACTCCTGCAATCCAGTTTGCTCGTGCCGTGTCTTTATTTCGCAGTTGTTCTCTTTGATTTTGCAAAATTTCGAAGTTTTATTTATACTTTTTGCAAGTTCAGATAAAACGCCTTTTTTTCATCTATATTTACTGGATTATCTTTTGGCAAATCCTGTATACCTTTTATTATTGGATTTACTGATTTTTAAAAGTTTTGAATTTGAAAAAAATGTAAATCAAAAAAATACAAAGAATATATTGGATAGTAAAAATATAAGAAAAAAATTAGGAACATTTTTGAATTAAACGATAGTTCCAGGTGGCTGTGGAATATTTCCAGTAACTGTCTTTTTGGATATCCTAATACAAGTAAATCATTTCTAATTTTTGTTGTAAAAACTGGATAGCCTTTTATGTAAGCGTGTGAAAATAGCGCTATATCGAATACCGAATATTCTTTTGGAATCTCGCCTGGCAAGTTTTCTGTTTGCCATATCACTTTTTTTAGAATCATTGTCAATCACAATTGCCCAAATATTTTGCTTTTTTTCAAATTGGAAATTTCTTTATCTGGCAAAAAAATATTTTCTGTCTTTAAATTTTATCATTTTCGCTATTTCAAAAGTTTTATCTGAAGGAGAATCATCTGTCGAATATTTGAAAAATATAAATTCAAACAAAAAAATATTTAAAAATAGAAAGCAAAAAAATATGCTTAATATTATTGTTATTACAAAACGGCGTATAAGTTTTTAATATTTTTTTCATGCTATTTTTCCCTCCACGATTAATTTATAACCTAATCCTTTCATTGTTATAAGAGAAACTGGATGTGACGGCTCTTTCTCAATTTTTTCTCTAATCCGTCTAATATGAGTCATCAAAGAATTTGAGTAAACATAAGCATTTTCGCCCCAAATAGCTTCACAGAGCGAATCAATCGTTACAATTCGTCCAGCATTTCTGTATAAAGGTTTTTTTAGTAGTTCATATTCCTTTGCAGTTAAGGAAAATTTTTTTCCCCATCTTTTACAATTTCTCCTCGTGAAAAAAATCAATCTGACAGCCATTTAAGTTCACAATAAAAATTCTCTTCCTTGTAAGTCCGTCGCAAAATTGCCGTAATCCTAAACAAAAGTTCTTTTGGCAAAAAAGGTTTTACAATATAATCGTCCGCTCCCAATCCAAATCCTTTAAACTTGTCTTCATCTTCTCCTCGTGCTGTTAAAAATAAAATCGGATAATCGCTATCCTTTTCTCAACTTTTTCAAGCAACTCAAAACCATTTCCCATCTGGAAGCATCACATCCAATATCGCAAAAATCTGGCTCCACTTCTTTAGCACATTTTTAACGCTTCTTTTCACATTTCTAGCAGTCCTTGTATTTTTCATAACCTCCATCTGCCAAAATCGACACAACCATATTCAAAAATTTCCTGCTCATCATCCACAATTAAAATACATTTATCTCTCAAATATTTTTTTCAACCATTTCAAACTTCCTCCAATTATCACTAAAAATTCATAAATCATTATATCACAAAAATCACTCCCTAACTTCCCAATTTTTCCAAAAAAAGTAAGGTAAATGTAAAAGTAGCGAAAAATGTTGCCGTAAGGTTGATGTGGTAATATATGAATATAGAAAAGGAAGAAACAAAATTTAATAAAAAAAATAATGAGAGGATGATTTTCTATGAACAATGAAGTAATCAAAAAAACAACTGAAAAAAAGAGTTTTTTTCTTTCAGACAAGGAACAACATCAAAAAGTTAGTAAAATTGCATTAATTATGAGTTTAATTCCAATTTTAAGCCAATTTATTGCATTTTTTTAAAGTGCATTATACAGTGTCACATATATTTGGTATTGTAAATATTTTTATGTATTTTTATGCTCTTTTCGTTCTATCTATTTTATGTATCAAAAATCGTGAAAATCGAAATTTGATGAATATTTTTTTCGATGATATTAAGTGGACTTTTTATGGTAATTATAGCTGTAATTGCTTTTTGCGGTTGTGGTTTATGCAGTAAAAGGATAAAAAAATTGATATTAAATCAAAAAGAGACTTTGTTCAATTAATAAACAGAGTCTCTTTTTGCTATATTCGATAATCTTCTTGCTGGGTTTCTTATTAGTCTTATACTACTTTTTTTCATAAAAATTCAATACAGTACATAAGTACAAATACATTTTTTTATTTTTCTGCATTCAACTTTTTCATATCATAAAAATTCTCCAGAATCAGCAAAAGCTCCTCCCCATAATCTCTAACTTTCCGTTTCCCCATTCCCCTTATTTGCGAAAGTTCTCCAACATTTTTAGGATTTGCCTTTATTATGTCTACTAAAAGCTGATTTGAAGCAACGATGTAAGGTGGATAGCCCAGCATTTGTGCTTCTCCAGCTCTCCATTCCTTCAAAATCTTATACAGTTCAGCTTCTTCTTCTGAAAGATATTCTTCATGATTTTTGTTAACCTCTTTAATATCTCTTCCATTTTGCAAAAAATTATTTTTCTCTAAATTTTTATCTATATTCTCCACCTTTTCATATTCAACAAAAGCTGTCCAGTAATATTTCCCCTCAATTTTCACTAGCTCAGCCTGATACTTCACAATCTGAACATTTCCTAGCATCCTTTCTAGCTTCCCTTGCTCAAATTCTTCTGTCCTCTCATTAAATGGCAGAGTCACAATTTTTAACACCTCAATTTCCCCCTTTTTGTTTCATTTTTTAATCCGATACTTAGTAATCTTAAAATTGAATTCTATCTCTTCTATCTTCTACTTTCTCAAAACCGCTCCATAATCTTTCTCAACTTTAGTCACGATTTTATTTGAAATATCAACAATTTCCTTTTCTTCAAGTGTTTTGTTTTTATCTCTCAAGATTACACTAATTGCCACACTCTTCATTCCTGGCAACACTCCTGCACCTTGATAAATGTCAAACAATTCCACTTTTTCAATCTTTTTATCAACTTTTTGAATAGTTTTTAAAACATCTCCAACCAAAATATCTTCTCTCATAACGAACGCAAAATCTCTTGGAACAGATGGATATTTTTACAATTCCTTGATATTTAATTTTTCTTACCAATATTTTTTTGAATCAAGTCAATGTTAAATTCTCCAACTAAAACTGATGTTTTTTTCCTAAATCAAAGTTTTTCCAATACGTCTGGATGAATTTCCCCAAAAGCTTCCAATCAATTCACGACCAACAAATACGTCAACTGAACGACCTGGATGGTATTGACTTTGTTCAGAACGTTTTTATCATATAATTATTGAATTTTAATTGTGTGAAAATTTCTTCCACAATTCCTTTTTTAAGTCATAAAAAAATCATAAGGGACTGGTTTTTGGATTCCCACAATGTCTTATTATTTTTCTCCAGCCAAAATTATTCCCAATTTTCACTTCTTCCTTCGCCAATTCTTCCGCTTTCACAAAAGTTCTACTAACTTCAAAAAAATCTAATATTTGTAGCATTTCTATTCATATTTTTCTTTAGCATTTTTTTAACAAGCTATAAAAGCAATGTTGGACGCAATGTTACAAAAATCTTCTGTAATTGGTCTCAATAAATCAATTAAATTTTTCTCTTTCAACGCTTGTGTATTTAATTTTTTTCCATCGCATCTTTTTGGTACAAAACTGTAATTAATAACTTCTTTAAGCCCAGCATTTGCCGCAATCAATTTCACTTGTGTAGAAAGTTTTTGTTGTGTCAATAACTGGTTTTTTTCACTAATATCCAATTTTGGTAAAATATTTTCAATATTATCAAAACCGTACATTCTAATAACTTCTTCAAAAGTAATCTTGCTCATTTTCCAAGTCATCACGGTAAGTAGGTGCAGTCAATGTCAATGTTTCCCCATTATCCACAACCTCGATTTCAAGTCTAGTCAATATCCCGATAACTGTTTCACGTGGAATATTTTTCCCAACAAAACGGTTCAATCTCTCAAAGTTTAATGTAGCTGTTTTTTTCTTGTATGGAACAGGATAATTGTCAACTACTCCTTCTAAAATTTCTCCACCTGCCACTTCTTGAATGATGTTTGCAAGTCTATTTATCACATTAATTGCATTTTCTTCATCGACTCTTCTTTCAAATCTGTACGAAGATTCACTAAATAATGTCAATCTTCTTGAAGTTTTTCTAACATTTTGTGAATTGAAAAGTTTGCTACTTCCAACAAAATATTTTTTTGTATTTTTCAGTAATTTCTGAATTTTGTCCACCCATTACTCCACCAAGCGCAACGGCTTTTCACACCATCAGAAATCACGATATCATCGCTATTCAATTCTCTTTCTTGCTCATCAAGCGTAACCAATTTTCTCATTTTCATGTCCCGCTCTCACAACAATTTTTTTCCACCTTCAATTTTATCCAAATCAAAAGTATGATTTGGTTGATTCAATTCCATCATTATGAAATTTGAAGCATCTACAATGTTGTTAATACTTCTAATTCCAATAGATTCCACTCTTTCTTTTTAACCATTTTTGGACTTTCTTTAACTGTAACATTTTTTTAATTATTCTAGCCACATATCTTTTTCGCTAAATTACTGTCTTCAATTTCAACCGAAATGTTATCAGCCGTTTTTTTCAGAACTTTCTGAATTTATCACAAAACTTGGATATTTAACCTCTTTATTGTAATAAGCTCCCTAATTCTCTTGCAATCCCAATGTGCGACAAACAATCAGGACGATTTGGAGTGATTTCCAATTCAAAAAAACTGTATCGTTAATTCCTAAATACTCTTTCATAGGCACTCCAACAGGCGTATCTTCAGGCAAAATCATAATTCCATCTGAATCTTTCCCAATATTTAATTCTTCTTCAGAACACAACATTCCGTTCGATTCTACACCTCTAATTTTACCTTTTTTAATAACAAAATCTGGAGCTAATTTTGCTCCCAACTTGTGCCAACACAACTTTGTCTCCCAGCCTTATGATTAGGCGCTCCACACACGATTTGCAAAAATTTCTTTCCCATTATCAACTTTACAAATTGTCAAGTGGTCAGAATCAGGGTGCATTTCTTTTTCAATAATTTGTGCCGTTACAACATTTTCTAAATTCTCCCCTAAAACCTCGATTTTTTTCTACTTCCTGACCAATCATAGTCAAGGCATTTTTCCATTTCATTTATTTCTATTCCATCTAAATCTATATATTGCTTTTAACCAGTTTAACGAAATTAGCATTCTATTTTTTGCATGACAAACCTATAAATTCTCAATTTATAGATTATCACACTCTCCTTTCTTTAATTTATAAATTATGTCTTTTTCCACAATAATGTGGATAACTTTTTTTATTTAATAACAATCCCAATTATAGAGAATTTCTGTTATTTTTTTCATCAATAATTGTAGCTAAAATTCTGTAATTTTCCGACTCTATATCGCCATTTTTCCCTTATATTTGCCTTGTAGTGCCTTTTCCTTGACTCCGTGGGTTTTCAAGTTTGCTTAATGTATTTTTTTAAATAATCTAAAATTAGAAATTGATTCTTTTTATCCATTTTTGAGTAATTTCTTTTTCGCTTTTTCTCTATTTCAATTTTTATAATAATTCATTTTCAAAGCCTAGCTCCTTTTATTACATCATTCAATGAATAAAAATTTTTCCATCGCTTTCTTCAATCGCCTTATCAATCAAATTCCTTGCATCTCTTAAATCTTCCAGATATTCTCTCAATAAAGCAGATAGCACCTCATTTTCATTTTCTCCATTTTTCTCTTACTTCTTTTTAAATTCATTTATTAAGTTTGAATTTACATCAATTGTGTACAACATTTTAACCTCCCTTTAAATTTTTTTGATATACAATAACAAGCAGACCTGTCTGTTAAAATTGATCCAAAAATCTCTCATCATTTTTCAAAAAAATGCTCTTAAGTCATCAATTCCATATTTTAACATCGTAATTCTTTTCAAGTCCCAATCCAAATGCAAATCCTTGATATTTTTTTGTGGGTCAATTCCAACACCTGAAAGCACTTTTTGGATTTACCATTCCACTTCCAAGAATTTCAAAGCCATCCTGTCCCTTTACAAACTCTACATCCTTCACCTTTACAAACTCCACATTCTACGTCCATTTCTGCAGAAGGTTCTGTAAATGGGAAAAAAAGTGTAGTCTAAATCTTACTCTTCTGTCTTCTCCAAATATTTTTCTTTACAATATTTTTCCAAAAATTGCTTTAAAATTAGCAAAAGAAACATTTTTCTCCAACCATAAGTCCTTCCATTTGGTGAAACATTGGTGTATGCGATACATCATAGTCTGGACGGTAAACTTTTCCAATCGAAATCATTCTAAATGGTGGTTTTCTGTCTTCCATGTATCTAATTTGCATTCCAGAAGTTTGCGTTCTCAATACAACTTCATTTTTCTTTAATATAGAATGTATCAGTAATTTCCCTCGATGGATGTGTCTTTGGAATATTCAATGCATCAAAATTATATTTTACATACTCAACTTCAGGTCCATCAACTATATCAAATCCCATAGAAGAAACGATATCTTTTATTTCCAAAACTGTTTTAGTAAGTGGATGAAGCGATCCAACATTAGCTTTTCTTCCAGGCAAAGTCACATCTATTGTCTCATTTTTCAATCTTTCCTGTTTAGCAATTTCCTTCAAACTAGTTGTAGTTTCATCAAATTTCGCCAACAACACATTTTTTATTTCATTCGTAGTTTTTCCAAACTCAGCTCTTTTCTCAGCAGCGATATTTCCCATTTCCTTCATTATCGCCGTAAATTCCCCTTTTTTCCCTAGGATTTTTACTCTCAATTCATTCAATTCCTCAAGATTTCCAACTTTATCAAGTTTTTCTAACACTTCTTCTCTCAAGTGTGCTAATTTTTCTAACATTTTTCCTCCTATTTATTTCGCTATTTCAGTATTTTAACCATAAAAATTTATGTTTTAATTATATCACACTTTAAATATAAAAAAAGTTTAAATTTTTTTATTTCATTTCTAAAAAGAAAAAAAGAATACCCTTTAATCAGGTATTCTAAAAATATTTAAATTATAATTTATATTTTTTTAATAATTACTTCTTATATTTTTTTCAACAAACTTCTGAAGTTCTGCTATTTCTTTTTTTCGCCCTATCTGATAAAAACTTTTTACATCATTAATCATTTGTTTAGAACGAGCTGTAATAAAGTCCAAATATTCAGTATTTTTTAGTTTTTCAAATACATATCTTTAGCGTAATACATATCACGAAAATCATTCTTAGCCTGTTTTATAAGCAACTTTTGCCCAACCATAACAATTAGAGCCGCTGCTAAAGCTATTATTGTTCCATAACCTTTTGTAAATGGATATAAGATCATTCCAATAATCATAAGTCCTGTAACTAAAATAGAACTATTTTTTTAATATATCCTTCCTTTGGCGGAACCTTCACAAATTTTTTTCTACTTTTTGAAATCATTTTTCTTAAACATATTATGCCAAAATTCCTAACCAGAATCCGATTATTCCTATTGCAAAGAAGCCAAAAAAATTATCCAGATAGCATTTACTTTTTCTCTTCAATAAGTGCATACATCCAAATGTTAATAATAATGCTAATAATCCAGGTAATAATGAATCTAAAAATACTTTGAACAGTAGTTACAACTTCTTTTCCTGTTGAATCAGTATACTTAGACAATACCAACGGAACATTTATTGAAGTCCATTTTAGAAACCAAGGCTCCCATTACGAAAAAGCCCTAATATAGAAGCACCTTGAGTTAATTTTTGAATAACTCCACCTTCCATATCCCCAACGATTTCAGTACCTTTTTCATAACCATATTTTAATCCATACCATCTAGTCAAAACTCTTGCAATATTTATTCCTATGAAGAAAATCAATGGACCTAGTAAATTTCCTCCAGCAATAGCTAGTGAAGCTCCAAGTGCCGCTAAAACTGGTCTTAATGTTCCCCAGAAAATTGGATCTCCAACTCCAGCAAGTGGTCCCATAAGCCCTACTTTAATACCACTTATAGTTGCATCATCAATGTCTACTCCATTTGCTTTTTCCTGTTCCATCGCAGCCGTAACACCCATTATAGTTGAACCAATCCAAGGTTGAGTATTAAAGAATTCCAAATGTCTTTTTAATGCAGCTGCTTGATCTTCTTTTTTAGAATAAAGTCTTTTTATTGCAGGAATCATCGTTACACAAAATCCCATTGACTGCATTCTTTCAAAGTTGAAAGAACCTAATAAAGTAGTAGATCTCCAATACATGCTTTTCAAATCTTTATCAGTTAATTTTTTTCTACATTATTTTTCTGCCATTTTTTTCTTACCTCCTATAGTCCTTCCAATTCATCGTCAGCTTCTTCTGTAATCCCAGCTCCACCGCCATCATTTCCACCACTTGGCAAAGCAATAGAAGCGTGATATTTAGGATTTAATTGAATGTACAAGATTGCAAGACATAATCCCAAAATACCTAAACCAACTAAAGTTAAATTCTGTAAATGCTGCTATTACGAATCCTAAGAAGAAGAATGGCATCAAAGCTTTTGCTTCCATCATATTTATAACCATCGCATACCCAACAACTACGATAAATCCTCCTGCAATTTGCAATCCTCTAGTAATTACTTCAGGAATTGCATGTAATGCTCCTTCTACAGCACTTGTTCCCGCAATTAGACCAACTAGAAGTGCTGGTATCGCAACTCTTAACGCTTGTAAAGCCAATCCTGCAAGGTGACACATTTCAATCCCTTTAAAAATTAAAGCTTTGTTCTGCAAAAATCATCCGCTTTTATGTTGAAAGAATACTGTTATTGTTCTAACGAAAATTGTAAGAACTTGTCCCTGCCGCTGCAATCGGTACTGCAACTGCGATTCCTTCTCCAATTGACTGTTTACCTACTATTACTAATATCGCTGAAATTACACTTGCTAGCGCTGCATCTGGTGCCATTGCTGCTCCGACATTCATCCATCCAAGTGCTATCATTTCAAGTGAACCACCTAAAATGATTCCTGTTTTTAAATCTCCCAGTACAAGACCGACTAAAGTACACGCCACTAATGGACGGTGAGTCTGTCTTTCATCAAGTACGCTTCCCATTCCTGTTATTGCTGCTACCAATACCAGTAAAATTAACTGAACAACATTCATTTTTTAGCCCTCCTAAATTTTGAGTTTTTATACTTTACAATGATTTTTCAATTTTTACTAAATAAATCAGGAAATTTTTATATTCCCTGATATTTTTTTATTAGTCAAATGAAATAGAATCTAGTTTAGAATTAATATCTTCTTTTGCAGAAGTTACTAATTGTCTCATATCAAGTTCTACTCCCATAGATCTTAATTTGTTGAATGCTTCCAAATCATCTTTATTAATTGCAACTGCTTTTGAAATTAATTTGTCTCCTTCTTTAAAAGTCATTCCTCCAACATTAACTGTTTTAATGTCAACTCCACCTTCAATTAATCTAACTACATCAGCTGGACAAGTAACAAAGCAACATTACTTTTGTTTTAGCATATTTAGGGTTTTTTTGTAAACTGCGATTGCTTTTTCAACAGGTATTACAAATGATTTTACTCCTTCAGGTGCCACTTGTAATAAAAAGTGATTTTTCTAATTTTATCTTCTGCCACATCGTCATTTACCGCAAAAATTGCTTCAGGTTTAGTTGCTTTTACCCATGAAGTCGCAACTTGTCCGTGTATTAATCTTGAGTCTATTCTTGTTAAAACTAATTCCATAATCCTATTTCCCGCTACTGAAAAACTCTGTAATTATTTTTTTATTTTTAATTTAGTTTGCAGTAACGCTCCCTTCTTTTTTTATTTTTTTATATTTTTTTACTTAATTTTTTTAAAAATTTTTGTATTTTTTTCGAGTGTGCAAAAAAATTTTCACATTTATTTTATATTTTAATTTATAATGTTTAGTAAACTTTTATAAATCCAATTCATCCAAATCTTCATCTTCATCATCAGAATTATCTACAAATAATTCACTGAAAAATTTTAATTCCGTTTATTCCAGAATTTTTTTGCAATTTGAACTAATTCTGCAACATCGTTTGTTTCTTCTCTAGCGTCTAGCACTTCCAGCAACATAGGCACATTAACCCCTGTTATTACATCAGTATTTTCTGTTTCAGCAACTACACGACATGCTGCATTGTATGGACTTCCACCAAATAAATCCACCAAAAATAATGTTCCTTCACTGTTATATTTTGCAATAATATCCTGATATTTTTTTATCAAATCTTCAGGTCCTTCACCAGGCACAAAAAGTGACAAAAATCCAGCTGTTCACTTTCTCCTAAAACCATTTTTGTAAGATTAACAGTTTCCTCCGACATTTTTCCGTGAGTTGCTACGATTAAATTAATCATTTCTGCTTTCTCCTCCCAAATTAAAATTTTTTAGCCATTTGTAAAAATCAAAAAATTTAAATAAATATAATATCTCTGTAATTTAATTTTTCTTGTTTCCTCCGTTTTTCTGACAAAAAGACTTGATTATAAATTCATTTACTTTTTACAACTGCCTAAATTAAAAATTTTTTTATTTCATATTTTTAGTATACCCTCAATAAAATGTATTGTCAATATCAATTTTTTGAAAAAAATTTATATTTATCTGTTTTTTTGTTTGGTTAGAAAATTATAAAAAAATTAAATAATAAAACTATATTACAAAGTTGAAATACAGAATATTCTGAAAAAAATACTATTCCTCGTACTAAATTCGCTTGAGTGCAACAAAAAAATACCAAATTTCAAATTAATTATTTTTGCTTTATTTATTTCTAAAAATTTGATATGCTACGATTGAAATAAAAAAATAAGATATGCTAGAATTAATAAAGAAAATAAAATTAAAGGAAAAAAATAATAAAAATGCAGGAAAGTAAAAATTTAAATACAGATAATGAAAAAAATTATTTTTTTATAAAACTTATGAATATAAAAAAATAAAAAAAGGCTTTGAAGATTTTTGGATTTACAAGAGAAAAGGGAAAAAAAATTCCTTAAAAGGTTTCAAAAATATTTGGAAAAGGGATTTTTCCAGAACTGAACTTTATGAAAATAACGAAGTATAAAGTTATAAAATATATGCCGCTTCATATAAAGATAGAAACTGTCTTGGAAAAATATAAATAAAACATTTAATGGAAATTTTTATATCCTATTATGATTATCTTGTGGGAAAAGGATGATTTTGAGCTTACATATAAGACAATTGACTTATGGTATAAATTTGAAAAAAATTTTTTTGAAAAGGGATACTATCACATGGACTTTAGTTTGGGGAAACTTTTTTTATAGACAAAAAAATAGCGGGAAGATTGCATTTATTGACTTTGATGATATTGTCAGAAAGCCTCCTTTTTTTAGAAAACGGCTTTTATTTAACAAAGTCCATCAGAAGTTTTGAAGGCTCTATGAAAATTTTTTTCTATCAGTAAAAAAATTTTTTTCCAGAGAAGAAAATAAAAGAATTATTGATAAGTTAGAAGAAATAAAAAAATACATCATGTTGTTTCAAGGGAAAAAGATATAAGAAAAAAACTGAAGAAAATTTTTAAATAGATAAAAAAAACAAGGGCTTTGACCCCTTGCTAAAAAAATTCACGTTAAATCTGTTATTCAAACGTAAATTTATAGTAAAACTGCTTTAAAACTGAATTCAAAAAAATTATGACTATTTTACTCAAACCCTAGATTTATATAATTTTTTTAGCAGTTCTATTTTAAACGAGGTTCGAGTATATATTATTTTTTTATTTATATTTTTTTCGATATTGTCTGCAAAATCTAGAATATCATCCACAACCATCGGATCTAATCCTGTTCCCCCAAGTTCTTCCAAACTCTTCAAACCATATCCAGTTTTTTTACCAGGACAGGCATAATCCCCAATTTTTTTGGCAGGAATCAAATCAGTTATCTTTATCCCCAATCATAAAAAGAATTTTTTTAACATCAATATCAAACTCCTCTATCGCCAGTTCAAAAATTCCCCGTATTTGGCTTTCGGCAATTACATTCTATTCCATATTTTTCCAGTAACATTTGGGATGATGCGGACAAAAAGTAAGACTTTTTTCAATTTTTATCCCTTTTTTTCATTAAATCATCTTCAATAAAAATTTTTGTAATTTTAAATAATCCTCTTCCGTATAATATCCTCTCGCAATTCCTGCCTGATTCGTTATAATCGCAAATTTATATCCCAAATCCGCAATTTTTAAAAAGTCCTTCCACCACATTTTTTTCATATTCAAAATCTTCTATTTTTATGCAAATACGATTTTTTTCCACATTTATAACACCATCTCTGTCCAGCAGGACAAACTTTATTTTTCATAAAATTACATTTCCTTTTTTTATTTTTTTAGTTTAATAATATTAAACCCCATTTAAAAAAACAGAAATTATATTTTGTTTATTTACTGGCAAGAGGTCTTGATCCCTTGTAAAAAAATCTGCTATTTAAATGGGGAATATAAAAATATTGTTCTTAAATTTTTGTTTTTAATTGAAACTAGTTCATTACAACATCTCTAATAAAAGAATTCTCCACCAATTGACACAAATCCCAAATTTTTTTAACTTTTTGGATTTACTAAATAAAGTTTTTTGTTTTTTTGGAATAAGATTGTAACTGGTTGTTCTTCTGAAATAAGTTTTTTTCCATTTCAATCATTGCTGGAACTCTTACTTTTGGATCAGCAGAACTTTTTACAGTTTTAGTCAATTCATCATATTTTTACGTTTTTTTGAAATCTCCACGGTTGTTTGCATTTGTACTGTCAAATAGATCTAAATATGTAATTGGATCTAGGAAATCTCCAGTCCAGTTTTGTAGTGAGATTTGGTAATCTCTCTTCTTAGTTCTTTCAATACGTTCCTTACCGCTTACCATATCTAATTCAACATTTGCACCCAAGTTATTTCTCAAACTTTCTTGAATATATTCTGCAATAGCTTTTCTGCTTCCTGTGTCGTTAAATAAAATTTCAAATTTTGGAAGTTCTGATAACCCTTCTTCCTTAAGTCCTTCTGCAAGCAATTTTTTAGCTTCTGCTACGTTAAATTTAGGCTGGTCAGTTGCTACTTCCGCTGGAAAATCTTTTGAAACTCCGTTTAATCCAATTCCAGATGGAGTAAATGTCTTAGTTAATTTTTCAGATCCTTCCAGCACTTTATTTACAAGTTCTTCCTTATTTATTGCCATAGTTATTGCACGTCTTACTTTTTGCATTTTTTTAAATACATTTTCTTTTGTATTAAACAATAAATAATAGATTCCACCATCATTTGCTTTTACAAGTTCTGGTTTTCCTGCAAATTCCTTAGCTTGCTCGAAAGTTACCGCTGTTACATCAACTTCCTTATTCTTAAAGGCATTAACAGCTGAATCAGTTGCAATTATTTTTTTAATTCAACATTATCAGTTTTTACATTGCCTGCATCCCAGTAATTAGGATTTTTCTTAAACTTTAACTCTGAGTCATGAGTCCATTTTTCCAAAGTGTAAGGACCATTTGAAATTGTATATTCAGCTTCTGTAAAGTATTTGTCCTTTGCTTTGTTATAGAACTTTTGATTTAATGGCATGAATGATTTAAATGTAACTAAATCATCAAAGTACGGAATAGGCGATTCCAAAGTTACTTGTAAAGTTTTATCATCAATAACTTTTATTCCAACTTCATTTTCCGAAACTTTTTTAGCATTATATTTTTCTCCATTTTTTATTACAAATAACATGCTTGCATTGCTTCCTGCTGTATCAGGATTCAATCCACGAATCCATCCTGCCTTAAAGTCGTTTGCAGTTACAGGGTCGCCATTGCTCCATTTAACTCCATCTCTTAGATGAAATGTCCACACAAGCCCATCTTTTGATTTTTCCCATTTTTGGGCAATTCCAGCTACAGATTTTCCAGTTTTGTCTTTTCTTAAAAGCCCTTCCAAAATCAATTCATCAACAGTTCCTCCAGGAATATCCGTAGTTATTTGCGGATCAATTGATGATGGCTCTGTAACTATATTTAAAGTAAATGTACTTCCGTTTCCTCCTTTTTTTCCACACGAAAGTGCAAATACCAGCAATGTCAATATTAGAAATATTTTTTTCATTAATACATTTCCTCCTCACTTTAAATTAAAGAATTTTTCCAGCCACTATTTCAATGACAAGTTTCCGAAATAATATTCTCCCCCAATCGGTGTAAATTCAAGCCCTTTTTACTTTTTTTATCAACAAGATATTGTTTTTTCTCTGTGGAAAAAGCACACCTACTGGTAAATCTTGCGCAATTATTCCTTCAATTTTTACAAGTGCAGGAATTCTTACATTTTGATCGGCTGTGCTTCTAACAGTTTTAACTAGCGCATCATATTCAGGGTTTTTATACGAACCATTATTATTTCCACCAGTTGATTCAAATAAATCTAAATATGTAATTGCATCAGGATAATCTCCAGACCATCCAGCAAATACCATATCAAAGTCCTTTTGAGACATTCTTGAAAATCTTTCCTGAGCAGTCATTATTTCCAGATCCAGTTGAATATTCAAATTTTTTTCTCAGTTGTTCTTGAATATATTCGGCAATAACCTTATTATTTCCACTTTCATTAATCAGCATAGACATTTTTTTGGAAAAACTAGCCTGTCCAGCTTCCTTTAATCCTTCAGCTAATAATTTTTTTAGCTTCTTGAGGATTATATCCAAGTGTTGATGTAGGAACAAATTCTGTAAAGTCTTTTTCCATCTTTTTCCTGTTATTCCAATTCCTTTTTGGAACAAATGTTTTTTGCCGCAGTTCCATATCCGTTTAATACATTATTTATCAGTCCTTCTCTGTCGATTGCCATAGAAGCGCTTTTTCTTACTTTTTAAGTTTGCCAAAGTCTTGTTGTTAAAATTAAATAGCAAATACCATACTGAACCATCATTTTTTTGAAACCATTTTTGGATTGTCCTTAAATCCTTTTGCCTGTTCAGATGTAATTGAAGTTACATCTACTTCCTTATTATTAAATGCATTTAATGCAGAATTATTATCAGGAATTATTTTTATAGACAATATTTTCAACTTTTACATTATCCGCATCCCAGTAATTAGGATTTTTTTCTTAAACACTATTTCTGAGCCATGTGTCCATTTTTTTCCATTGTATACGCTCCAGAAGACATAGTTTTATTAGCTTCTGTAAAAGTAGCTGTCACCTGTTTTGTCAAAGAATTTCTGATTTAACGGCATATATGTCTTAAATGCAACTAAACTGTCAAAATACGGAACAGGAGCTTTCAATTCCACTTCCAAAGTTTTGTCATTAATAACCTTTATTCCGACTTTTTCAGCTGAAACTGCCTTTTTATTATATTTTTCAGCATTTTTTATTGGATAAAGCATATACGAATACTGTGAAGCAGTTTGAGGATTTAATGCACGTAACCATCCATTTTTAAAGTCTTGTGCTGTAATCGGATCTCCATTGCTCCATTTTATTCCATCTCTTAGATGAAATGTCCATTTTAGCCCGTCAGCTGATTTATCCCAGCTTTTCGCAAGTCCTGCCACAAACGTACCATCTTTTCCTCTTTTAGTAAGTCCTTCAGTTATCAGGTCATCAACCGTTCCTCCTAAAACATCCGTTGAAAGCTGTGGATCAATGGATTTTGGCTCGTCCGTCAAATTCAATGTAAACGTATTTCCGCTTCCACCATTCTTTTCCACAGGAAATGGCAAAAATTAACATTGCCAATAAAATTATTATCTTTTTCATAACAACTTCCCTTCCTCTATAAAAAATTTTTTTTGATTATTTTATATAAGTATTATCCAGCACAAAGTCTTTTCCTATTGGGCTAAACACAATATTATGAACTCTTGGATTTAACAGCTTAGTATTTTTGTCTATAGTAAAAGCAATCCCACAGGCATATCTTCAGCAATTATTTTTTCCATTTCAATCATGTCTTTTACTCTTTCTTGCTGGTTTCCAGAACTTTTAACTTTTTTAACAAGCTCATCATAACGTGGATTTGAATAATCTGAATAGTTATTTCCATCCTTTGTCAAGAATCTGTCTAAATAAGTTATAGCATCGTTATAATCTCCATTATATCCAGCTAGAGCAATTTCATAATCTCTATGTTGCATTTTATCCAATCTTGATTGGAATGTCATTCCTTCAATATTAATATTTACTCCTAAGTTTATTCTCAAACTTTCTTGAATATATTCAGAAATAACTTTATTATTTCCAGAATCATTAAAAATCATTGTCAATTCAGGTAATTTTTGTAATCCTAGCTCCTTTAATCCTTCAGCTAATAATTGTTTTTGCCTTTTTGCGGATTATAAGCCGGGAAAAATTTTTCCTGCTTCTTCAGAAAAAGTCTTTTGAAACACCGATTATTCCAACACCTTTTGTTGTATAAGTATATGCAGCTTCTCCTGTATTGTCAAGCACATCTGTAATCAATTTTTCCCTATCTACAGCAAGCGACAATGCCTGTCTAATTTTTTTGTTCGCAAGCACTTTATTTTTCATATTGTATGTCATATACCATACTGAACCATCTTTTGTAAGAATTTTACGTTTATCATTTTTTAAATTCCTTCGCTTGTTCTATTGAAATATTTGTAGAATCAATTTCTTTTATTTTTTTAAAGGCATTTACACTGGCAGATGGATCATTTATAAATAACATTTTTTACATATTTTAATTTAATATTATCCTTGTTCCAGTAATTTTCATTTTTTTCAAATACAATTTCAGAATCTCTTGTCCAAGATTTTTATTACATAAACACCAGATGAAATCGAAGTTTCAGGAGATGTCATATATTTATCTCCCACTTTTTCATAGAACTTTTTATTTAGCGGAGCATAAGTTTGAATTCTTACAATTGAATCAAAATATGTAAGAGGATTGTTTAATGTTACTTGCAATGTGTAATCATCAATAACTTTTATCCCCAATTGATTTTTCATCTTTAATTTTTTTCCAGCATTAAATTGTTCAGCATTTTTTTATAAAACAATTTATCTGCATATTCTCCAGCTGTCTTAGGATCTAGTGCTCTAACCCAACCATCTCTAAAGTCCTTTGCTGTAATCGGATCCCCGTTACTCCATTTCGCATTTTTTTCTCAAATGGAATGTCCAGACTGTTGAATCTGCATTATGTTCCCATTTTTTTCAGCCACTCCAGGAAGAGATTTTTCCATCATCCGACTGTCTTGTCAATGTTTCAGTAACAAGCGAATCCACAAATTCTCCAGTAGAATCATTTGCAAAGCTGCGGATCATAAGATTTTCCCTCCTCCTTCAAATTAAGTTTCAATGTTTCAGAATCGCTGCTTTTTTTCCACATGAAATCACAAAAAGCCAGCAATATTGTAAATATCAATAATATTTTTTTCATATTTACATCCATCCTTTCTTTTGTCAAATAAATTTGACAAAATTAAAAAAATTATTTTTGTTATAGATGCATTATAAAAGTCGATAGAATCTCCAACTGAACGTATTACAACTCCCTTTAATTTTAGGATTTATCAAATAAACTCCCACTTCATAATAAAGTGTTGAATATGTAAAGTTATCTGCTAATAATTTTTTTCCGCTTTTTTCATCGCATCCATTCTAGTTTTATTATCTTGATTAACTTTAGCCAAGTCAACTAATCTGTCATACTCAGGATTTGAATATTTAGCAAAGTTAATATCCTTTGCCTTTGAATGGAAAATTTCCAAATAAGTCATAGGGTCTGCATAATCAGGTCCCCAAGCATATCTTACAATTTCAAAGTCTCCAGCTTTTGCACGTGCAATTCTTTCTTTTTTAGTAAGAACTTCCACATCCACATCAATTCCCAATTTATCCTTCCATTGAGATTGATAAAATTCAGCTTCCTTTTTACCAGTTCCATTTTCATCTACCAAAAGATGTAATTTAACTTGTGCAGGCGTCATTTTAAGTTCCTTCAGCCCTTCATCAAACAACTGTTTTGCATTAACTTTTGCAAATCCAGCAAATAAGTCTCCAGCTTCTTCCCTAAAGTCGCCTTTTTTTCTCCCAGCTGTTCCATTTGAAACAATTCCAGAACCTACAATTCCAGCTCCATTTAAAATACTGCTTACAAGTTCTTTTCTATCAATTGCAAGAGATAATGCCTCTCTTACCTTTTGATTTTTCAACACAGGATTTGAAGTGTTAAATCCTAAATAGTAAACTCTTCCATTAGGGAATTTGTGCAATTCAGGTTTTTCCTTCATAGTTTGCCATTTTTTTCCACAGAAATTTTTTTGTCAAATCCAATTCTCTATTTTTCAAAAAGGTTTGTAGCGGCTTCAAAGTCAGTTACAATTAAACCTGTAAGTGTATCAATTTTTATATTTTTTTAGCATTCCAGTAGTTAGGATTCTTTTTTTCATGACAACTTTGTTGTTGTGTACCCATTTTTTTCCATTATAAACGGTCCATTATAGATAGACTTGTTAGCTTCAGTTGCATATCCATCTCCGTTGGCAGCCAATGCTTTTTCATTAACTGGGAAAATAAATTGGCATAATTAACGTTTTTTTAAGAAGAATGGTGCAGGTTGTGACAATGTAAATTCAAGTGTGTAGTCATCCTTTGCCTTTATCCCAACTTTTCCAAAATCCTTTAATTTTCCAGTATTATAATCTTCTGCATTTTCAATATAATAGGCAAGAAATGCGTATTCAGAGGCTGTTTTTGGTTCAATTCCTCTTTTTATACCGTTGTAATAGTCTTTTAGCTGTAACTGGATCTCCATTTGACCATTTCATCCCTTGTCTAATTTTTAAATGTCCATACTTTTCCCATCGTCTGATTTAGTCCAGCTTTCAGCTCCAGCAGGAATAATTTCATTTTTTTCATTCAATCTTACAAGACTTTCATAAGTCATACTTGTTACAAAAAGTCCGCTCATATCAGTCAAAATTTGCGGATCTAACGAAGTCGGCTCAGCTTCCATATTAAATGATACTGAATTTCCCGAGCCTTTTCCCCCTTTTCCACAAGAAACAATAAACATTGATAACATTAAGCAAAGTATTAAAAAGTTTTTTTCATATCTCAACAATTCCTTTCCATCAATAAATTTTTTTATAAAAATTATTTTTAAAAATATTCAAATTTTACTAAATTAGCCCCTTTTTCCTTTAAAAAAGAAGTTTCTACAAAATGCCCAGGTCTATATTCTGTTAATTCAGGCGTTTCAGGAATAACCTCTATTTCAGACACATCTCCCATCGGACTTCTCAAATATGATTCATCCATATCAATTTTCTTTGTCTTTTTATAATCAGGATCTGCTATTGGCACAGCTGAAATAAGTGATTTTGTGTAGCTGTGAACAGGATCGCCGTAAACAGCTTCAGGAGTTCCCAGTTCAACCACTTTTCCACGATACATAACTGCCACCCTGTCTGAAATATATTTTACCATCGACAAGTCATGGGCAATAAATAACAATGTCAAGTTTCTTTCCCTTTGCAAATCCTTTAATAAATTTACAACTTGAGCCTGAATCGACACATCCAGAGCTGAAATCGGCTCATCACACACAAGCACTTCAGGATCAACCGCAAGCGCTCTTGCAATCCCAATTCTCTGTCTTTGCCCACCTGAAAATTCATGTGGAAAACGGCTTGCATGTTCCCTGTTTAATCCAACAATTTCCAACAATTTATAGACTTTTTCCATTCTTTCCTGCTTTGAGCTCGCCAGCTTATGAAGATCAATTCCTTCGGCAATAATATCTCCAACTGTCATTCTTGGATTAAGCGAAGCCTGTGGATCTTGAAATATCATCTGAACTTTTTTTGTAAATTCTTTTCTTCCATATTCTTCCACTGGCTTTCCATTAAACAAAATATCTCCATTTGTCTTTGCATAAAGTCTGCTGACAGTTCTTCCAAGCGTTGTCTTTCCAGACCCTGACTCTCCCACAAGACTTAAAATTTCACCTTTGTAAATATCCATTGTGACATTTTCCACAGCCTTTAGAACTTGTCTTTTTTTCATTGGAAAATATTTTTTTCAAGTTTTTTTCATTTCTATTAATTTTTTTCTTTTTATTTTCATTCGATGCCATTATTTCCCCTCCGTTCCTTTGTTTTTCTTCTTCCGATTCAAAAGGAGATTTTTATTTTTTTGGAGCACCCTTTACATATAGCCACGATTTTTACAAAGTGCCCATTTCCCAAATCAATTAACGGAGGTTTTTCTTTCATAGTCAATTTTTCATCGCATATTCAGAACGTGCCGCAAATGGATCTCCCACAGGTGGATTAAAGCAAATCTGGAGGTGTCCCCTGGAATTGAAGCCAATTTTTCTCCAATTTTTCATATCCAGTCTTGGCAGTGATTTTTAAAAGTCCCCAAGTATATGGATGTTTTGGATTTTTAAACAGTTCCCTTACAGGAGCTTCCTCCAATTTTTTTCTCCAGCATACATAACAACTACTCTATCGGCAGTTTCAGCAACTACACCCAGATCATGCGTTATAAGTATTACTGCAATATTCAGTTCTTTCTTCAATTCATTTATCAAATCTAGAATCTGTGCCTGAATCGTAACATCCAAAGCTGTTGTCGGCTCATCACAAATTAGCAGGTCTGGCTCACACGAAAGAGCAATCGCAATAACAGCCCTTTGCCGCATTCCTCCAGAAAATTCATGCGGATACTGATGAAATCTTTCTTCAGGTTTAGGAATTCCAACTTTTCTAAGCATTTCAACTGCTTTTTGCTTTGCCTCTTCCCTTGTTACTTTTTTATGAATCAAAATCCCTTCCATAATTTGCTTTCCAACTTTAATAGTCGGATTAAGCGATGTCATAGGATCTTGAAATATCATTCCAATTTTTCTTCCACGAAGTTCACGCATTCTCTCAAGAGGAGCTTTTTACCAAATCTTCCCCATCAAAAAGAATTTCTCCATTTTTTTAATTTCTCCTGGAGGCATCGGTATCAATCTCATAATCGTCTGCACAGTAACTGATTTCCCTGAACCAGACTCCCCAACGATTGCAAGCGTTTCTCCACGATCCACAGAAAAGCTGATTCCTCTAAGAGCCTGCACTTCCCCAGCATACGTATTAAAAGAAACACTCAAGTCCTTCACTTCTAATAATTTTTTTCCCATTCTCTAATCCTCTCTGTATTAATATGGATTGTTTTTACATAACTCTTTATAACTAAATACTTTTTTTCTTTATTAACTCTATTTATTTTTTTAATTCATTTAACTTTTTTTATTTAATTATTAAAGCAAAATTTCGTTAAAGAAAAAAATAACTGTTTGAGATTTTTGAAACATATTTTTGAATTATATACGATTATTCGTATTAAAATAACTTATATTCAAAATCGAGTTTTATTTTTTCTTTATAAGAAAGTTTTTGCGTAAAAGCAGGATGCAAGGGTATGGCGTTTGATACCCTTGCTTAAATAAACTAAAAATAAATGACAATTAAGAAAAAAATAATATTAAATTATAGAATAATAAATTTTATAAAAATTTTTTAATCTCTTAGTTTTTGGATTCAATGCATCATTTAAAGCATCTCCAACGATGTTAAATGCCAATGTAATCAATGAAATTACAACTGACGGAATAACGAAATAAATATGGATATGAAGTCATATTTACAAAATCCATCAAATACCAAGTTTCCTAATGAAGCCTGTGGAATTGGTACTCCAAGCCCGATGAAACTTAAAAAAACGCTTCTGTAAAGATAATATTTGGTATATCTGTTGTAAGTCTTATTATTATTACACTTAACGTATTTGGAATCAAAGTGCTTTCAAAGTTATCCACAAGAAATTTCCACCAAGCGATTTTTGAAGCCAATACAAATTCATTTTTCCTTGATCTTTTAAAACTTCTCCACGTACAAGCAACGAATAATTCAGCCATCTTGTAAGTGACATTGCGATAATTATTGTCTTTACACTATTTCCCATAACAACCATTAATAAAATTATATAAATCATTGATGGGATAATTAGTAAAATTTCTACAATTCTAGTCATTATCGTATCAATAATTCCGCCGAAGTACGCTGAAACAGCTCCATAAATTGTTCCAAAAAAATAACGCAAATAGCACTGTTATTATTGATAATTCCATTGAAATTCTTATCCCTTGCGAAAGTCTTGCAAACAAGTCACGTCCTAAATTATCTGTTCCCAAGTAATGACCTTTTACAATTCCCTTTGAAGGGCTTAAAAATTTTTCTGACAAATCTTGGGCTCTGTAGGAATATTTTGTTAAATGCTGCCCAAAAATTGCTAAGAACAAAAAGATAATTGTTATACCTAAAAATGTCAGAGCCAATTTATTTTTCTTAAATCTTCTCCATCCATCCTGCCAAAATGTTAAACTTGGTTTGTAGATTTCTTCACTTTGAGTGGTATCTGGACCTACGATTTTAAAATCTTCAGGTGTTGGTATATAATTATTTTCAGTTACAACTTTTTCTATATTTTCTGCCACTACACTTCATCTCCTTTTTCCAAGTTTAATTTTTAGGATCAACTAAAAACATAAATAATATCCACAAGTATCATCATTATAATCAGGAATATTGCATAAAAACACAGTAACTCCAAGCACCATTGTATAATCCCTGTCATTAATACTGTCTACAAAATATTTTTCCTAATCCTGGAATTGAAAACATCTTTTTCAATTACAAATGAACCTGTCAAAACTGCCGCAATTGTTGGTCCCATTATTGTAATAATCGGTAAAATCGCATTTCTTAAAGCGTGCTTAAATACAATGTTTTTTTAGGTTTTACACCCTTTGCAACAGCCAGCCTTATATAATCCTGTCCCATTACCTCAATCATCTTATCCCTTAACAAACGTGCAATTAATGCAACCGTATAAAGTCCAAGAGCCACAACTGGTAGTATCTTTTTCTCTGGACTGTCCCATCCAGATAAACGGATTCTAAAAAATTCCGGCAAAAATCCATTGTCAATTAAAAATCCATTATGTATATCAACGAAGTACTTCTGCATAAGTCCCGCCAGTACAAAGCTCGGCACCGATATTCCAATTATCGCCACAATCATAGCCAGCCTGTCCTGATATTTTCCCCCTTTTTAAAGGGCTGCAATAATTCCAAGCGGAATACCCAAAACTAATGCAAATATAATAGATCTGGCTCCTAAATCAGCCGATGTAAGAAAACTCTGGTTAATTACATCATTAACGGTTCTCCCACGAACTTTCATGGATGATCCTAAATCTCCCTTTGCTATATTTTTTAAGTATTCAACATATTGTTCCCCAAGCGGACGGTCTAAATGGTATTTTGCCATCAAGTTTTCCTTTACTTTAGGCGGAATTGCTTTTTCACTTTGAAACGGGTCACCAGGTAACATATGTATCAGAAAGAATGTAATCGTAATAACTAGCCACAATGTTACAAGTCCCATTGCAATTCTCTTAACTAAAAATTTTAAAATATTTTTCATACTCGCTTCCTTTCACTAAAATTTTATATATCTATATTATATCTTATATTCAGTCATATTTGCAAGCAATTTTGTCTATAAAAATATTTTTTTACTATTAATTCTATTTATGAACAAACAATAGTTCCCTAAATATAATATATTTACTAATATTGAAATTTCGTAAAAAACAAAAAAAAGCAGCCTAAACAAAATTTAGACTGCCCAATTTAATTTTTTTACAAACTTATGCTATTGCCCATTAAAGCAATGGATTTATTATAAAAAAAATAAATAAAATATAATTTCTATTTTTTTCAAATGGGAATTTAGTATTAGTTTTTATAAGTATCACAACGATTTAGCCAGCCTTGCAGCCATTTTTTCTCATTACTGTCGGGACCAGCATTTTTTACACGTCTTTCAAGCACAGCTTTTGCAGAGTTGCTAAATTCTTCAAGAGCGGCTTTTCCACTTCCTGTTCCCTTCATATTTTCCAAGACTTGAAGAAGACCCCATCCTTCTCCATTATAGGTTTCCGTTCTCGTTATTCCTTCCCCCTTGAAATTAACATAGTCAATCAGAGGATAAAGTCCGTTTGGCGACTGTGCAACACGGTAAAACTGTTTTTTTACATTTTTCTGGATTATCTGAAATTGCCATCATCTTTTTCCAAAGAGTTTTCCAATCTTTCAAAAATGAATGCAACTTGAATATCTTTCGTATTATACAGAAAATTAGTCAATTCAGTAATATCATTATCCATAATTCTTTTCAATCTAAAAAGCTCATCACTATTTGCCCAAGGAGAATATTCATTTTCCTCAATAATTTTAGGTAATTTTATATCATGAGCCCTGTAATAAGCCACAAGCTGTGGAAAACTTTCAGCAAATTTTCCCCTTTGCCCTGCTCTATACCATATAAAATGTCCAATTCCAAGTGAAGGAAAATCCTCTCCGGTATTCCAGTAAACAATATTTTCTTTTTTACCTCCAGCTTCATTTTTAAAAATCTTGTCAGCAACAGCATTTAATTCAGCCTTTGAAATTTTAAGTCCGGCTTTTTTCCCAATAGCACTAGCGTTGTCATTAACTGTATCCACATCTGCAGCCTCTGGCTTTGAAGGCGATTTATCTGGATTTTTACCAGACATTCCAAAAGACGCAACTGAAATTACCATAATACTAGCCCAAATTAATAACTTACATTTATTTTTTTTCATAAAATTTTCTCCTTTTTTATAAATTTTTTTCTTCTTCACATGCCAAAAAAAGTTTTGAATAAATTTGTTCATAATTTTCCCACAAATTCTATTTTTTTATTTTATCAATTATATCTTTTCTTATAAAAATTTACACAATCTTCATTTTCTTTTTGGAACAAAGAATTTTTCTTATTCCAGATTTATAAGCCCTTCGATTTTTTTCGCCACTCCTCCAACAGGCAATATCTCCCCCAAAATCGTAATTTCTCCAGTAAAAGCCATATCCTGCCTTAATTCTACCTGATTTAACGCTGAAAGGATGCACGTTGTAATAGCGATTCCAGCGGAAGGCCCATCCTTTTGAACAGCATTTTTCATTAAAATGTACGTGAATATCATTTTCCTTATAAAAAGTTAGGATTTTTTTAGATGATATTCTTCAGTTTTTTTGTTCTCAAATATGTAATTGCCACATTTATTCCCTCTTTCATAACTTCTGAAAGATTTCCAGTTATTATAATTTTTCCATCTCCTGGCATAACAGCCGTTTGGATTGGCATAACTCTTCCTCCCAGCGAAGTTACCCCCATTCCCATCACTTCTCCTATTTTTGACTTTTCAGTATTCACTTTTAATGAAATACTGGGATTTTTTTGTCTGCACAAATGAGAGAATCTATGTTTTCCAAAGTTACATTTACTTTTTTCTTTTTTTCCAGCCATTCTTTAGCAATTCTTCCGTAAATTTTCATCAAAATTGTCTTTAATTTTCTAACTCCAGCTTCATTTGTATAATTTTGTATTACATATTTTAAAATATCATCACTAAAGAATAATTTTTGAACCTATTTTTTTATTTATACTTGGAACTATATAGTTTTTTTGCAATTTCAACTTTTTGTTCCAAATTATAATCTTCTAAATAAATAATTTCCATTCTACTTTTTAATGGCTCCGAAACTTCGCTTAAATTATTAGCTGTTGCTAAAAACATTACATTTGACAAATCATACTCCAACTCTAAAAATTCATCCCTAAATCTTTTATTTTGATCTGGATCCAAAATTTCGAGTAAAACTCCCTCAATATCTCCCTCCGATTTTTTCTGATTAACCTTATCTATTTCATCTAATAAAATTAAAGGATCATCACATCCAAATTTTGCCAAAGTTTTTATAATTCTTCCAGGAGCAGCTGAAGTATATCCTTTTGTAAGCCCTGTTAATTCAAATGTCGTAGATACACCACTCATAGAAATTTTTTCAAATTTTTTTCCCTAATGCTTCGGCTATTGCTTCAGCTATTGAAGTCTTGCCTGTTCCAGCCGAACCTGCTAAGCACAGTATAATTGGGGTTTTATTATCATTTTTTTTCATAAAGTGCCGCATTGCTAAACTTTCTAAAATAGTTTCCTTTACTTTTTCCATCCCGTAATGTCTTTCATTCAAAATATTCCGTATTTTAGAAATATCAATTTTTTTTTCTTTTAAAGTTCTCTTCCAGTCAAGCTGATTAACAATATCAAGACATTTTTTTATTTTTTTATCACATAATTGTCTATTGAATCTTCATTTTTATCATAATGTTCCATGTATTCCTTTATTTTTAGACTTGTTTTTCTTCACTTGTATTCAGTTCTTCCACATCTTCAATTTCTAATATTTGCTTTTTTTAATATCACTTTTTTTCCAGCCATAGCTTCGCTCCTAAAATTCAAAAATTTTTCAAACTTATGCATAACGTATGAATTGTACAAAACTTTGTTATATTATAACATTCTTTTTAGTAGTTTTTTTCACTTCTTTTTACCTTAGAGTATCAAAGAAAAAAATTATGTGAATTGTTTACTTTCACGTTATTTCAATATGTGATATAATATTAACGTATATTTTTAAAACTTGGGAGAGAAAATGGCTAAAAATAATGGAAGAAGAAAATGAAAAATTGTGAAATAAAAAGTTATACATAAAGATATTGTGGAAAAAAAGTGGAAAAGACAATGCCAGAAGAAGAAGTTGTACACGATTTGTCAGATTTTTTTCAAAATATTGGGAGATACAACCAGAATGAAAAATTTTTAAGCGCTTTGTTTCAAGAGGAAATGTGCGTTTGTGATATTGCATACCTTTTTAAAAATGACACAATCCGCTATTTCACATCAACTGCGAGTATTAAAGCAAGGAAGATTTGTAAAAATATAGAAAAAGAAGGAAAAGTAGTGTATTATTCGCTGGAAGATGAGCATATAAAACATATTGTCGAGCAAGGAATGACACATATTCTGGAAAAAAAGATAATTAATTATTAGTATGTAAAAAAATCAGTTTTTTTAAAAATTAGTTTATTGTCAAGGCAAATGCAACAAAAAAAGTAAAAAAATAATTATTATTTGAAAACCAAATAATTTTTTTCTGTACAAATAATTTTAAATATGTTATAATTACAATAAATAGACAATTGTAAATACAAAAGAAAAAAACTAAAATAAAGGAGCAGAAAAATGACAGAAATAAAAAATAAAGTAACATTCAAGGGAAATCCTATAACTCTTACTGGAAATGAAGTAAAAGCTGGACAAACAGCACCTGATTTTACAGTTTTATCACCAGAACTAAAAGGAAAGTAAAATTAAGTGACTATAAGGGAAAAGTTGTTGTAATTGCAGTATTTCCATCAGTTGACACTGGAGTATGTGCATTACAGCTGGCTAGATTCAATCAAGAAGCCGCAAGTTTTGGAGATGATGTGCAACTGCTTACAATTTCAGCTGACTTGCCATTTGCACTTGGAAGATATTGTGCAGACAAGGGAATTGCAAATGCCCTAACAGCTTCAGATCACAAAGATTTAGACTTTGGAACAAAATATGGATTTGTAATAAAAGAACTAAGATTGTTAGCCAGAGGAGTCGTTATTGTTGACAAAAATGGAATTATTCAATATGTAGAATATGTTCCAGAAATTGGAGAACAGCCAGATTATGAAAGAGCATTGAAAGTAATAAAAGAATTAACTAAATAGGGTGTGTAAAAACAGGATGGTAAAACTACCATCCTGTACCATATATTATATTTTGAGTTTACACAAAATTCTGGACACTCTCTTCAAAACAAAAAAATAACCGCTGTCTTTTACAACAACGATTATTTAAAAATTTTTTTCTAGTCTTTTACATTTTCGCACTGGATTTTCAGATAATTTTTTTGGTTTTCAATTTTTTTATCAAGTATTTTCTGATTATCTTTTTGTACAACATCAACTACTGGCTGTGGTTGATGTATCGTAACCTAATTTTTGTAAACATTTTTAAAAGCATTTACAATTTATATAAGTCCTTAAGTATATTCCAGAATTCTCAAAATAAGAATTTTTTTAAAACAATAAGTATATTTTTTTATCTTTTTTTGTTTTTTTCAGCAATATATCTTCTATAAGTTTGTTAGCCATTAATCCAGCTTCTTGATAGTCTATTCCTTGGACAAAATTGTAGGAGTTATTAAAAAAATTAATACATACTCTTTTTATTTGAAAAATTGATATTTTTTTATCTATTCTTTTTTTATAAATTCGTCTGCTAATTCATTTTGTTTTAAATCCATAATAAAAAAATATTTTTTTATTTTTCTTCTAATTTAAATATTTTATCTTCATTTGACATATCGTCTCTTATAATCTTGCTATTAAAAAAATTTTTGTCATATTATCAAATACAAGATAAATTTCCAAATTTAATTTATTGCTCCACCATTGCATAAGTGCTATTAAGTATTGATAGCTAATCCCCTATCTATTTCACTCATAATTAATTTTTGAATTATCGTAAATTATTACAACATTTGCTTCTTTGTCTCCAAATAATTTTTTTACTATATGTTCAGATTCCATAGCAGCATCTCTAAAAGAATACCAATCATACCCGTATAAATGTTTATAATCATATATAATATCAATTTCATCCATTATTGCTATACAAAAATCATTTATATTTTTTTATTTTTTTCACTATCTAATTCTATAACCCATTTACCTTCTAAATTTTTTTATACAATTTTTTTGTTGTTCCTGATTTATTATGGTTAAACTACTCCCCATTATTGCTACCCTTCTTTCTTTGTTACTTAGTATTTATTTGTTCAGGTTTAATTTCTTTAAAAGTCTTATAATGATCATCTGTATAATATGTATTATCTCACAACATTTGTCCAAGATTTTTGGGTACACTCCAATATCCTATTGTCGCTCGGTATTTATTCCCATACTTGAACTATTTGAGCTATAATTATTATGCAATTCTACAGTTTCTGAAGTAGCAACTTATTGAAAAATTTTAAATAAAAGCTGCTACTTTACTAAATATTTTTTTACTTCATAGATGGAAATTTTGAGACTTTATTATCATTTTTTTATTACTGAAATTGTATTCAAAATCGCCGCTTTTATATCCAAATTATCCTCCCCTTTTAATTGCTCTTCCAAATCAGGCAACGCTTCAAAAAGCCCTTTTATTCCCAAAAATCTAATTAAATTTGCTTTTATCATATATATTATTGGTCAATTTTATATATTTTTAAAATAATAGGCACTATTATTCTATCTTTTTTTCCGTCATATGAATTAATTCATAAACTGTTTTTAAATTATAATTTACATTTTTCAATTCTTCCAACATTTGATCTTCAAATTCCATTTCGGTATCATAATTTCTTTTTAGCAGAAATTTTTTTACCATTTATTACTACAAGATCTAATTTTTTTGTTCCACAATTTCTCTTCTCTCAAACATTATTTTCTATAAATTTTAAAACTTCATTTTTTTCAAAAAGTTTTTTTGGGATATAATAAACACCTTTTTCTGATTTTTTTTAAATTCTTTCATCACTTTCCCATGTAATTTCAATTTTGTCTGTCACTAGATTAAAAAAAAACGTCTTGGATATCTTTCTCCACTCGCTTGAGGTAATTGATGATTATAGCACCAATCATTTAAAAAGCTAAAAATTCGTGCTATCTAAATATCAAACGTCATATCCTTTTTCCTCATATCTTTTATCAATTTTCTTTCTACTAATTCGACTGCAGTATCTTTTTCTGTCCTTTTTTTACTTTTCAACTCTTTATCTGGGAAAAAGGCTCATTTAAAGATTTTTATCCAGACTTTTTTATCTTTTTAAGTACGATATGCTATGAAAATATATATCTCCCAATTTATCATATTTATATTTTTTTCATTTTTTTAATTCACATAAATCTTTCCCATCTACATAAAAATTTCAAAAATATAACTTTCATACGAAATCTCTGGGAAGTATTCAAAATCAAAATAAAAATTTTTATATTTTTCATTTTTCTTTAAACTCTCCTTATTTCATTCCATTTTTATTATATTGTACTTTTGTAATTTTATCACGATCTTTTTAACATTTGTTTTAAGTATCATCTGATGGAACTTGTTGACTTTCTTATATGTTTATCCGTTAGTTTCATACGCATGCCATTCATTATTTAGTACCACCAGTTGGTTGAAATATTATCATTTTTCCCTTTATATATAGCAAACCTCTGTTTTTTTGGTCGCTGAATTATAAGAATGATTTTTTTAATAAATCATTACCTGTTTTAATATCAGGAATTGAATCAGGGACTTGCATTTGGAGGCATTTTAGGTCCTTTATGTTTTGGGGATGGTTTATATTCTCCATTTCACACCTTGTTTTAAACCTCTATCTATAAGCAACTTTCACTTTTTCTGTTCAGATTATTAAATATATAACTATATTTTTAACAGAAAAAAATTTTTTTAGTCATAACAAAAAAACCTCCAAATATTATATAGTTATTTTTACCATACATTATTTAGAGGTTTACACAAAAATTTTTTTACACATGATAAACTATTATATTTTGAGCTTACACAAAATTATGGACACTTTTTACAAATCATTTATTTTTATTTCTAAATAACTTTCTAATTCTTTTGGCAACATTAAAAATGCTTTTTTTCCCAACAGAACTCTTTTATATTCTTCTAAAGTACAGCTCCAGTCTGGCCAATCATAAAAGTCCGATTCAAACTCTACCCTGTCTTTATATACGGAAGTGAAAAATATCTCTGTTCCTGTTTCAAAGCACTCTATTTCCCCACTCTCCACTCTTTCTATTTCATCCAGTTCATAATCTACATCTGAAACATATTCCATTTCCCATACAGATCCGACTAAATAACCTGAGTAGTTATCATCATACTTTTCAGCTTCTATAATTTCGCATACTAAAGGCCATAATTCTCCAGTTTTAGATAATTTATAAAAAAATTTTACTTTCATTATTTACCTCCTTCTTTATATTTAGGATAAGCCCTCGTTCCGTGATTATTTAAAAAACCTTCTATTTCTACTCCACTTGGAGAAGTCCCTTTCCATTTAAGACCTTTTTCTTGTTTGTTCTATTTTAAAAATTATTTCTACACCTTATTTTTAAACCCCTATTTATAAGCAACTTTCACTTTTTTTCTGTTCAGACTATTAAATATTTCTATAACTATATTTTTAACAAATAGAAAACTAGTTTTTCAATTTATTTGTTCAAGGTTTTGGGTACACTCCACACTTTTTTTGAAGGTTTTTGTCACATTTTTAGGAACTCGGAATACTCCATCAGATCCCTCTTCAAGAACTGTCGCTCCTTTTCTTGTAGCGACGATTATGTTATTTTTTTATTATGTGTTAAAAAAATTTTAATATTTAACTTTGTAATTTAGATAAAAATTTCTCTATATTTTTTTATTACTTTATCTTCTGTCAAAAACTGAGTTCCCTTTAATTTATTATGTTCTTTCGATATAATTTCATTTTTACTTATATCATTATTTTTGTATTATTTTTTTAATTTCTTTTTTTAAAATTTTTTTCCATATTTTTTTATTATCATGAATCATTTCCAATATCATGTTAATTGAAAAATATATCTAGATATTTTAAATCTTTTTCAAACGCACTTATTGTTTTATCTAAAAGATGATTATCTTCTAAAGTTTCAGTTAATATATATAGAATATTCCAGTATTTATCATATTTTTAAGTTTATATTCTTCACTTCACTTATTGTTGATAGTATTTTTCTCTACTTTTTCTTTTTAACCATTTTTCTTTCTTCTTTTTTTGAAATATTAAATTTCATATATTGATCAAGATACTCCTCTCTTTGCATATGAAAAATAACTTCCATTATAATGTAAAAAAATATTTTTTTGCTTCACTATAGTCTTTTATAATCATTATTGTTTCACCGCTTTCCAGAATTCTCCATCTTTTATAAATTTAAAACCATTATCTTTTTAAAAAAATTTACTTCTTTTTGAAAAATATCCACTTGCTTTCATAGGATCATGCGAGAGATAAAAAAACTTTTTCCTTGCTGTAATTGCTGTTCTAAAAATTTTTTTGTTTATTTCCCGCATATTCGATTCTCCAACTTTATTTACTGCTTCATTCCAGCCTCTATCTCCTAAATCAAAATATGTATGTTTATCAGCCTCTATATAAGAAATTCCATCTTGATTGTATTTTTCCTAACATCATTTCCACACCTTACTTTTAAACCTCAATTTATAAGCAACTTTCACTTTTTTTCTGTTCAGATTATTAAATATTTCTAACTATATTTTTAACAGAAAGATTTTTTTAGCCATAACAAAAACCTCCAAATATTATATAGTTATTTTTACCATATATTATTTAGAAGTTTACACAAAAATTTTTTTACACCCTTTGTTTTTATTTGAGATAAAACTTTTTAAAAAAATTAGTATATTGATTATTCATAGTATAGTATTCTTCTAAAAAGAAATAAATTTAACAAATCGTATTTTTCTTGTAAAGGTATTTCTTTATTTCCAAAAAGAAATTATCAATTTTATTTTTTTATTTCTATAATATCTTTTTATTTCTTTTAAAAACTTCTTTATTTTTCTGGTAAAATATCTTCATAAGGTAAACTTATCATTATACCATCAACAATTTTTTTATTCCTATATTTTTTTGAAAAAAATATATCAATATTTTCATTATCAAATAAATATCTCCCTGTATATTTATCTTCAGAATATTTAAAATCTGATTTTTTTGGTATTTTTTTAAAAAAATTTTTTTATTTTTTTGGAATTACAGTTTTTATTTCATCACCTATTTTTTTATGCTATCATCATTTAAGTGTACATATTTTACATCAAAATATAATGTTTGATATTCAGGCTTTTTCAATATTTTTCTGAAAAAAATACAACATATAATTGACTTCTAATCCATCATAAATAAACTTTATATTTATTGATTTTTTTATTAGAAAACTTTATATTTATTTCATTTGGAAATAAAAAAATACTTCTATTATTTTTTTAATGATATTCTCGTTATTCCATTTATTCCATAAGTTTCATTTATAAAAGTTTCTGTCATCATCTTCTTTTTATTCCCTCCTCCTTTACTAGGTTGTCCTTTTTGTTCTATTAGAATCATTAGGAGATTTTTTTCCATGTCTTTTAATGCTTTATCCATTGCTCTTCTAGCTGATTTTTTTGTTTATTTTATCCTCTGGAGTTTTATTTGTTTTTCTATCTAAATCATTGTATTCTTTTTGTGCTTCTTCATATCTTTCTTGTGCACTTTTTAACTCTGTCTGGATTAGTTTTTCTATGATTTTTTTGTTTTTCTCTCTTAGGTTTTTCTTCTATTATTGTTTTTGTTCACCCTCTTCATTAGATTTATTAGTATTATTATTTTTTTCTTTTTACATTCCACTTCTTAAACTTTCTAGATTTTTCAAAGTTTTCATTATGTACATATTCTTTTTTTCAATGTTGCATGGAATGATTCTATACAGGCATTGTCATAAGGATTTCCTTTTCTGCTGTAAGATATGCTTATGCCTTTTTTTGCACAAAATTTACGATATTCTTTACTCATATACTGGCTTCCTCTATCTGTTGTAACTTGTTTAGATTTTTATTTGTTTATCGTTTAGTTCATATTTAGTTTACACAAAATTCTGGACACTCTCATTTTAAATAAAGCTACTACTTTACTAAATATTTTTTTACTTCATAGATGGAAAATTTTGAGACTTTATTATCATTTTTTTATTACTGAAATTGTATTCAAAATCGTCGCTTTTATATCCAAATTATCCTCCCCTTTTAATTGCTCTTCCAAATCAGGCAACGCTTCAAAAAGCCCTTTTATTCCCAAAAAAATCTAATTAAATTTGCTTTTATCATATATATTATTCGTCAATTTTATATATTTTTAAAAATAATAGGCACTATTATTCTATCTTTTTCCGTCATATGAATTAATTCATAAACTGTTTTTAAATTATAATTTACATTTTTTCAATTCTTCCAACATTTGATCTTCAAATTCCATTTCGGTATCATAATTTCTTTTTAGCAGAAATTTTTTTACCATTTATTACTACAAGATCTAATTTTTGTTCCACAATTTCTCTTCTCTCAAACATTATTTCTATAAATTTTTAAAAACTTCTTCTTCAAAAAAAGTTTCTTTGAGATATAATAAACACCTTTTTCTGTTTTTTTAAATTCTTTATCACTTTCCCATGTAATTTCAATTTTGTTTCCTGTTACAGAAAAACTCTTGGATATATTTCTCCACTCGCTTGAGGTAATTGATGATTGTATGCCCACTCGTACAAAAAGCCAAAAATTCCGTGCTATCTAAATTAAACGCTACATCTTTATAAAGTTCATTAGCTTTCTTTACTAATTCGATTGCAGTATCTTTTCTGTCCTTTTTTTATTTTTCAATTCTTTATCTGGAAAAAGGCTCATTTAAGATTTTTATCCAGTTTATCTTTAAGTAAATATGCTGTGAAATATATATCTCCCAATTTATCATATTTATATTTTTTTCATTTTTTTAATTCACATAAATCTTTTCCCATCTACATAAAATTTCAAAATATAACTTTCATACGAAATCTCTGGGAAGTATTCAAAATCAAAATAAAATTTTATATTTTTTTCATTTTTAAACTCTCCTTTAATGCCATTTATTATATTGTGCTTTTTGTTATAACACCATCTTTTTAGCATTTGTTTTAATACATCTGGTGAAACTTGTTGACTTTTTTTATTTGTTTATCCGTTAGTTCATACGCGTGCCATTCATTATTAGTGCCAGTTGGTTGAAATTTTATCATTTTCCCTTTATATATAGCAAACCTCTGTTTTTTGGTCGCCGAATTATAAGAATGATTTTTTAATAAATCATTACCTGTTTTAATATCAGGAATTGAATCGGGACTTGCATTTGGAGGCATTTTAGGTCCTTTATGTTTTGGGGATGGTTTATATTCTCCATTAAAGTGCCCTCTTCTTACAATCATTTCTGTTGAAGGTTTAGAAGAATTCCCTTTATTTTTAATTTTAGCTTCTTTAGCCTGTTTTTCAAATTTAGTAACTTCATCTGACTTCAATGCTATTTTTTTGAACCATCTGATAATACTACTCCTTGAGTAACTCTTTCTCCATTAGTAACTTTGCTTATTTTTTTCCTGTTTTTTTCTTGTTGAAGTTATAACTTTTTATTACTCTTTTTTTAATTTTTTTCTTATTTTTTTATTATTTTATCTGCTACTTTTATTATTTTTACCTGTTGCTTTTGCACCTGGAATTATTCCCATCACTCTTGAAAATAGGTCAATTTTTTCACCAGTTACTAAATCTCTCCCCGTTATTCCTTCAGCTATACCTTTTGCTGTTCCAACATAAGGTACGGAATCTAGAAGAGTACTTGTAATTTCTTTTCCTTTTCCATTTCCCACATTTTCTCCAAAATCAATTCCAGAATAGTCAATCCCATCAGATTTATGAATTATTAACTTGTCAGCATCATCTTTATATTTTTTTCTTGGAAATATTCATTAGTTGCTCTTCCTGTACTTTCAAGTCCTTTTTCTTCAGTTCCAGTTGCTATCTGTCTTCCTGCCACTCCATTTACAATATGACTCGCTTCTTCCGCAAGTGTTCCGATTAATCCTGCCTTTGTTGAGTTCTCTTCTGCATTTATGTTGATTATTATTGTATGAACTCCGTCTTTTTGAAACATATGCTGTTCCCACCTTGATTTTTATCTCAGGAGTATCTTCAATAGCTTTTTTTATTATCTATTCAAAAAGAGAATAATTTTTTTATTCTTAAAATTTCTATTTCAGAAATTTCGATTCTTATTTTTTTCAATAAAATGGTAATTTTTCATTTAATGTATTTAATTCTAAAAATTCTATTGTTCAATATTTTTTTCAATAATTCCTACTTTAGTTTCAGAAAAATTTTTTTATTATCTATAAATATTATAAATTTAAAATTCAAACAAATTTCAAGAAGAAATAATAATGTAATCTCTTTTATATCTTGAATATATTTATTTATACTATTGTATTTTTATATTTTTCTTCTTTGTATAATTCGGATATTTCTTCAATATCTTCTTTTTTTAATATTAATATTCGATTATCTTCCGAAAAATTCTACAATTTCTTTAAAAAAATAATTATTTCTTTCCTATCAAACAATACATTACCAATATATATATTATTCGAATATAATTTAATTATATTTAATGGAACACTTTTTATTAATTTTATCATTAGTATCTATTTGTATTTCTTCTATATAATGTTCATCAAAAAAATTTCAGTAGATATTATTTTAAGTTCATCATTTAATATTTCAAAATAGTAATATTTTTTTCAATCTTTTTTTGTTAAATATCCTTTTTCTATATCATCATTTTTTTCAATTTTAATGTCACTATACACTTTTTTTCTATTATTTTTTTGACATACATTATCAAAAAGAATTTATTTTATTATCTTTTAAAAAAAGAAAAAGATTCTGTATAATTTTTTTATTTTCTAATTTTTCAATATAATCGCTTTTTAAAAATAACTCTTTTTATTTCACTTATTAAAAAAACTTTTATACCTTCTTTTTTTATTATTTGAATCGTAAGAATCCAAAAAAATAAATACTTACCTGAAATTTTTTTAATATTTTTTTCCAATTGAAATAGCATCATCCTCCAAATGATAAATTCCAATTTTACTTTTTTTATATTTTTTTAAAAATTCAATCATTATTTTTTTCTTACCTCCTCTTTGTATCCACCCTTTTTTTCTTTTTTCTTTTTCTCCACCTTGATCTCTTTGTTTTCTAGTCTTCCCTTTTTCATGCTTATTTTTTTGTATTTTTATCTTCTGAAATTTTTTTGTATGTTCCGCCTTGTGCCTGTGTCCCCTGATAAGTTATGTTGTTTACATTGTTGTAAGTTATGCTTGAATTTTTCATTCATTGGTTTCATTGTTGTAACTACAGCACTTTCATTGTGGGAGTTGTTACTATTTTTAGAAGTAGAATATCCTGCATTTACTCCAATATTTGCATAAAAGTTATTGTTTGCACTCGCATTTCTTACTTCACTTTGACTTAAATTTCCTGTGTGATAAGCCTGTCTTGTCCCTTGATTCCCTGCAAGCCCATGCTTCATCACTCCATGATTTAATCATAATCAACCTCATGAACAGTTCCACCAGTTTTTTTCCATTTGTTCAATAGATTTTTTTAATCTTTCAATATTTTCTTTTTTGTAAAAAGGATCTGAATCTAACTCAAATGGTATTCTTCTTTCACGAATCAATTTTTTTGCGAAAATATTAAATGCTGTCCCTATAGAAATTCCTATATCTTCACAAATTTCTTCCATTTCTTTCTTAGTAGTCTTGTCTATTCTGAAAATTAACAACTGTTTTTTCCATATAACATCAATTCCTTTCATTTTTATATAATAATTATATCATTTGAAATAATTTTGTCAATATTTTTTTAATAATACTTTTTTAAATTAATTACAATTTTTCAAAATTTTTTTATTTGAAATAATTTTTTTAGTTTTTAGTTCCCCTTTTTTTATACCTTTTCGGTATTCTGCAATCCTTATGAATACTAGCTTTGAACATTATAAAAAGTACCAAAAATAATATAAAATTTGTGAATAAAAAAAGTCTTTTTGGGAAAATAAAAAGGGACAAAAAGGGAGAATAAAAAGGACAAAATTATTGAAAATGTCATTTTTATTTCCAAAAACTATAAAATATCAGATATTGATAAAAGGAGTTTTTCAGCCTATTTTAAGCAAACTTGGAGAAAAATACAACTTGAAAATAATAAAAAAATATTCAAAAAAACAGGGCGTGGAAGAAGTAGTGTTAGTGGATTTGAGTTTCATTTTAAATTTGGATAAATCCTATGCTTGAATACTAAATTATATTTCATGAAATTACACCTCCTTTTTAATTTTTGAATATTATTTTTTTAATGACTTCTCTTCAATATTTTTATACAAAAAAATTATATTATGAATATACCCTTTTTTTCAATTTTTTTACAAAAAAAGCAACCACTTATAGAAGTCGGAGATTTCTTGTTATCTTTTTGTTAAAAATGATTGTATGGGAATTTTATCATTACATTTCCACATCTTTCTTTAAACCTCCATTTATAATCAATTTTCACTTTTTTTCTGTTCAGATTATTAAATATTTCTATAACTATATCTTTAACAGACAGATTTCTTTTTAGACATAACAAAAAAACCTCCAAATATTATATAGTTATTTTTACCATATATTATTTAGAGGTTTACACAAAAAAATTTTTACACACTCTAGTTACTTTTTTTAAATCAGTTTTACTGTATCTGAAAAATTAAGAACTTTAGTTAAATGTAATCGTAGCAGTAGCTCTTCCAGAACTTTTTTTCCTTCTCTTCTATAAGAATGAAATTTTTTTCATCAAATGTATCTTCATTTGTTGTGATCAAATTTTCTTCTTTTTATTCCAAGTTTTAATACCATTATTTCATAAAATTTTTTACTGCATTCCAATTTTTTTAGTCCCGTTAGTACATTTTCAACTTTTTGTTCCATAATTTTTTTCCATTTCCAATAATCCAGATTTCATAATTTCTTTAAACATTTCAGACCATCCTGAATGCCAGACTCCAATAACTTAATTTTTACTTTTTGTCAAAAAAATCCATCAATGTATTCGTCTTTTTTTCATAATAACATTTCGTTGTATCTTCACTAATAATTTTTCACATTGTTAGAATGCGTCTAAAATGCCATTACTTCCTGTTTATCCATTAAATTAAGTTCTTTTTCCAGCAACTTTTTCACGATTTTTTTCTGTATTCCCTTTTACCTGATTTTTCAACTTGGCAATAGTCAGATATATTTCCAGCAATTTTTTTCTATAAACCGCTGTGAGACCGTATTTTTTTAAACTCTTCAATATAAAAAGTAATTCTCTTTTTCTATAAACATTTCTGCTCCTTTTTTTCCCATTTTTTTATCTTTTTTTACAAAAACATCATTATAATATACCCTGAAATTATAGAAAAAAACCCAAAAGCATAATACCAAACAAAAAGATTTTTTTCCCCATCATTTTTTTAATAGTCTGTACATTTAATGAAGTTCCAATCATATAAAGTGCAAGGGATAATAGCATTTTCCCTATTTGAGTAAGTAAACTGTAAATTGCTGGTAAATTTATTATTGTTGCAACAATTGAAGCTAAAATAAAAAATAATATAAAAATCGGAAATTTAATCTTCTTATTTTCAGATTTATTTAAAATGCTAAGAATGATAACTATTGGAATAATCCAAAGAGTTCTGGTAAGTTTCATAATTGTAGCTATTCTCAAAGCTTCTGTGCTGTGAAAAAGTGCAGCTGATACTACCGAACTTGTATCATGAATGCTTAGTGCAGTCCATATTCCAGTTTGTTCAGCATTTAACTTAAAATAATTTATAAAAAATGCAAAAAGAAATAATGCAACTGTATTTAAAATAAATACTATCCCCGTAGACAAGGCAATATCTTCATCAGAAGCTTCAATTACTGGAGAAGTTGCCGCAATAGCACTTCCACCACAAATTGCAGTCCCAAACACAATTAATTGTGATAACTTCTTTTCCATTTTAAAAAAATTTTTTTGCAAAAAAATAACCCGATACTTATAACTACAATCAAACTAATTGCCGTCTGAAAAAAATCCCTTTACTTCCAACAGCAACAACCTTACTTATGCTAAGTCCAAATCCAAAAAAATACGACAGCTGAATTTAGTGTAAGTTTTTTCTATTTTTCCCTAAATTTTTTTGGAACTAGAATTAAACTGAAACTCGCCATAATAATTCCCATAAGAAGAGATATTCCCGAAGCAAAAGCGTGAACACTTTTTAATTAATGGAAGTATTAACGCAATTACACATCCCACATAAAATATTATTTTTTTATTCATTTTATCACTCCTAACTTTCAAAAATATTTTTTTATTATTTTTTTCCTATTTAAAAATTGCAGAAATAAGGCTCTTTTCTTTAAGTAGAGTCTTTTTTTCTAACTAATTAAAGTAAAATATGTTGTAATTTTCATACTTTTTACTTAAACCTTTATTTAAAAACAACCTTCACTTCTTTCCCATAAAAACGCAACCC
>BNJU01003163.1_pt1 | contig 47006 bp, 51 predicted proteins | sample 8539281 | NCBI WGS metagenome assembly BNJU01 (sample SAMD00202456, study PRJDB9452) | human saliva metagenome | isolation source: human saliva | place: Japan
TGGTTTGTCACGGATGAAATCGATCCGAAGAATCCGGAAGACGGGAAAGCCTTCTACAATATGCGTTACTATGTGACCGTACCGAATCATGCATGCAGACCTCACTATCGTGCAGTCCAAAGAGATGCGAAAAGCCCTATAGTGCAAAAGCCTCTCGCTTTTTAGACGGTGGGAAGAGAGGCGCAGAGGGAAAGAAAAGACGGAAAGCCTGCTTGCCAGGAAGGAACAGATGCGGGTTCTAAGAAAGAAGATTGTAGGTGCTAGTTCCTGTCTCTTCGGAGAGAAAGAGGGCAAGGGACGAGGGAAGTCATTTCCTGTTTTACCCGTTTTCTTTCTCGCCAAGCGGGAAACATAATGGATAAGGGTATGGCTTGATACCGGAGGAAAATGGTAATGATGAAACTGGCAGCAGATTTTATGATGAAGTGCGGGACGGATTCTATATCCCGGAATGATGAAAAGAGCGTGGGGCGCAGGGATGCGGATTCTGTCCGAGATTGACAGAATTTGTAAAAATACGACATACACTATTTTATCAGTTCGGGAACGCTGCTCGGCGCTGTTCGGGAGGAAAGCTTTATCCCTGGGACGACGATCGGATGTCATTATGTTGAGGGATGAGTTTACAAAGTTCTCTCAGGTGGTGGCAAGCGAGTTAATACCCGAGTTGACGTTTTTGCTTGGTCAAGATGGAGGAAAGATCAAAAGTTACCTGGCTGCCATTTCGATTTCGGAGATGGAGTTCCGTGCCGAAGCCCTGCGGACATTTTATGAGTTCCCCATCCCGCGATAGTCGATGTTTTTGTTTTGGACGATCTCGCAAAGGACGAAGAGATAGAGTCTCGTCGTAAAGAAGTATTGAAGATGCTGACGATTATGATTGCTTCTGTAGAGCAAAACGGTGCTGGGAGAGAAAGCTTCCCTAAAGAGATTCAACTGATTGAGAAGCTGATTCCTTTCCGTTTTACGGAGGAAGGAAATTTTCTTCCGGAGCTGTACCATGCTTTTCATGTATTTTGTCAGTTGTATAACGGAAAAGGAGAAGAAGTGGCTTATCTTCCCTTTCAGTTGTATCACCCGGAAACAAAATTCCCGAAGAAAGCTTTTTCAGGGGGAAAAACAGATTGCTTTTTGCGGGTATCCGTTTCCTGCTCCTATCGATTATGATACGGTTTTAAAGGTGATTTATGGAAATTATCGAAAGCGGGTAAAGGCCGGGGGAGAGCATAATTATCCCTATTTTAAAAAGTATGAAAAGCAGCTCCACGCAGTACTGAAGGAGAAGTGGTTCTTTGACTATGTTTTTCAGGAGAAGGACTCTGGAAAGACCGCGCGTAGAAAACTTCCGGGAAATCAGCAGACAGTTCGCGGATGCCTTTGTACGGGAGGAAGAGGAACTAGAGAAAGCGTTTTCGGAAGGGCAGTTCGAGGCTGTGCTTTCCGCACTACCCTCCCTCCAGGAGCGCGCCGTGATGCTCGGGAATGCTGTGGAGGAAAGAAAGGGGGAAGGAACGGAAAGCGTCCATATCCTGGAAAGCTTCTGTGAAGCGCTCTTTCAGCTGCACACTTTTTAACGGCAGCACAAGCTTCCGCCCGGGAGCAATGTAAAGAACAGCTGAAGGCCTTCGCCCGATTCTGGGAAGCTACGCACGGCGCTGGAAAGAGAATTCAAGAGACAGGTCGTTTTTCTCCCGCACAGTGCAAAGCACTTTGCGAGTCTTCGCCCGCTTATCGATGCGTTACAGGAGAGGGAAGACACGGAAGTGAAGCTGATGCCGATTCCCTACTTCGACCGCCTGGGAGACGGCAGCCTCTCGAGATGCACTATGAGGGGAAAATTTCCGAAAGAATATCCGATTACGGATTACAGAAGCTATAATTTTTGCTGCGGAACTGCCGGACTGCATCGTGATGAATTCTCCCATGATGCCTATAATCCGGTCTGGAGTGTAGATCCCTTCTTCTATAGTGAAAACTAAAGCAGTATACGAATAAGCTGGTCTATATTCCTGGTTTTGTCACGGATGAAATCGATCCGAAGAATCCGAAGACGGGAAAGCTTTCTACATATGCGTTACTATGTGACCGTACTGGAATCATGCATGCAGATTGCACGATTGTACAGTCCGAGGAAATGAAGAAGGCGTACCTTGCGAAGCTTTCCGTTTTATAGAAGAGAAAGAAGTTTTTAGAGCGGTTGGAGAAGAAGATTCTCGATGCCGGTTCCTGTCTCCTTCAGGAGAAAGAAGGACAGGGACAGAAGAACTGCTCTCCTGTTTCCTGCATTTCCTTTCCCGATAAAAAGGAAGAAAGCAGACAGAAAGCAGGAAGAAGGAGAGAAGAGACTAAAGAGTAGATAGTAGGGAACGATACGGAAGGAAGGGTTCTTTTATGAACTTAGCAGCAGATATGATGAAGTGCTGGACGGCTTCTATATCCCCGGCATGATGAAAAGAGCGTGGGGGGCAGAATATAGAGTTTTAACAGAGATTGATCGAATCTGTAAAAAAAATGCCATACCGTATCATATCAGTGCGGGAACACTGCTCGGCGCTGTGCGGGAAGGAAACTTTATTCCATGGGATGATGACATTGATATCATTATGCTGCGGGATGCTTTTTCGCGCTTTCAAGAGGTGGTGAGGCAGGAACTTCCTTGAAATGACCTTTTTATGGAGAAGAGGAGACAGATTACAGTGGTTTTCTTCCCGTAGTGGGGGTAGGAGAGATGCGGTTTCGGAAGAAGGTACTGAAGGAATTCTGTGAATTTCCGCATCCGGTAGGCGTCGATATTTTTGTATTGGATGACCTCGCGAAAGATCCTGAGAAAGAAGCACAGCGAAAAGAAAAGTTGGATGCTCTGTTTGATTCGATCGATATGGTGGAGAAAGGAAAAGAGAGTGAGGAAGCGCTACAGAAGAGCCTGGCTTCCGCTGAGAAACTTCTGCATAGAAAATGGAATACGAGCGGAAAGCTTCTTCCGAACTATACCGTGTTTTTTTCATGAAATATGTCAGGAGTTTTCATGGAGAGGAGAAGAAGTGGCATATCTTCCCTATCAGTTGTATCATCCGGAAACAAAATTCCCTGAAGAAGCTTTTTCAGGGAACGAAGAATCTGCCTTTTTGTGGCACTGCGTTTCCCGTACCGGCAGAGTATGACACGGTATTAAAAGTAATTTATGGAGAGTACCGGGTTCCTATGAAAGTTGGCGGAGAGCATAACTATCCTTATTTTAAAAAGTATGAGGAAAGACTTCGAAATGACCCTACAGGAGAAGTGGTTCTTTGACTATGTTTTTCAGGAGAAGGACATGGAAAGACCGCGTGTAGAAAACTTCCGGGAAATCAGCAGACAGTTCGCGGATGCCTTTGTACGGGAGGAAGAGGAACTAGAGAAAGCGTTTTCGGAAGGGCAGTTCGAGGCTGTGCTTTCCGCACTACCCTCCCTCCAGGAGCGCGCCGTGATGCTCGGGAATGCTGTGGAGGAGAGGAAGGGGGAAGGAACGGAAAGTGTCCGTATCCTGGAAAGCTTCTGTGAAGCGCTCTTTCAGCTGCACAGTTCTTTAACGGCAGCACAAGCTTCCGCTCCGGAGCAATGTAAAGAACAGCTGGAAGGCCTTCGCCCGATTCTTGGGAAGCTACGCACGGCGCTGGAAAGAGAATTCAAGAGACAGGTCGTTTTTCTCCCGCACAGTGCAAAGCACTTTGCGAGTCTTCGCCCGCTTATCGATGCGTTACAGGAGAGGGAAGACACGGAAGTGAAGCTGATGCCGATTCCCTACTTCGACCGCCTGGGAGACGGCAGCCTCGGAGATGCACTATGAGGGGGAAAATTTCCCGAAAGAATATCCGATTACGGATTACAGAAGCTATAATTTTGCCGCGGAACTGCCGGACTGCATCGTGATGAATTCTCCTTACGATGCCTATAATCCGGTCTGGAGTGTAGATCCCTTCTTCTATAGTGAAAAACTAAAGCAGTATACGAATAAGCTGGTCTATATTCCCTGGTTTGTCACGGATGAAATCGATCCGAAGAATCCGGAAGACGGGAAAGCCTTCTACAATATGCGTTACTATGTGACCGTACCGGGAATCATGCATGCAGATTGCACGATTGTACAGTCCGAGGAAATGAAGAAGGCGTACCTTTGCAGCTTTCCTGTTTTATAGAAGAGAAAGAAGTTTTAGAGCGGTTGGAGAAGAAGATTCTCGGTGCCGGTTCCTGTCTCCTTCAGGAGAAAGAAGGACAGGGGACAGAAGAACTGCTCTCCTGTTTCCTGCATTTCCTTTCCCGATAAAAAGGAAGAAAGCAGACAGAAAGCAGGAAGAAGGAGAGAAGAGACTAAAGAGTAGATAGTAGGGAACGATACGGAAGGAAGGGGTTCTTTTATGAACTTAGCAGCAGATTTTTTTTATGATGAAGTGCGTGACGGATTCTATATCCCCGGCATGATGAAAAAGAGCATGGGGTGCGAGCTATGTATTCTCTTTGAAATTGACAGAATCTGTAAAAATATGATATTCTTATTTTATTAGTGAAGGAACCTTGCTGGGCGCATTTCGAGAGGAAACTTCATTCCTTGGGATGATGACATCGATATAGTTATGCTGTGATTCTTCTCTCGATTTTCCAAAGTCGTAGAGGACGAGTTGCCGGAAGCCTTAAAGTTCTCCTTTGGCAGAGAAGGACTACAGAATACAAGTATTTATGCGGGGATCGGCATTTTTGAGATGAAATTTCGAGAGGAAGTTTTACGTGCGTTCTGTGAATTTCCCTATCCTGCGATAGTCGATATTTTTGTGATGGATGACCTAGAAAGATACGGAGCAGGAAAAATTCCTGCAGGAAATCCTGAGAATGCTCTGCGTCATGATACAGGCTGTGGAGCAGGGAAAAGAGGAGGACAAGAGCGTACAGGAAAGGCAAAAGGAAATCGAGAAGCTTCTTTCAATTCGTTTTACGAAGGAAGAAGAGCTGCTTCCCAGCTGTATCGTGCCTTGCATCAAGTCTGTCAGAAATATAATGGAGAAGGAGAGGAAGTGGCTATCCTTCCCTATCACCTGTCCCATCCGGAGGCAAAAATATCCGAAAGCAATTTTTCGAGGGACAGAAACCCCTCTTTTGTGGAAATGCGTTTCCGGTACTGAATGATTGTGATACAGTCCTCAAAAGGATTTTTCTGGGGATTACCATAAAGTTGTAAAAGGAGGGGAGATCTGTGTATCCCTATTATAAGGGATATGAAAAAGAAGCTTCATGAGATACTGAAGGAGAAGTGGTTCTTTGACTATGTTTTTTTCAGGAGAAGGATCTGGAAAGACTGTGTAGAAAAACTTCCGGGAAATCAGCAGACAGTTCGTGATTCCTTTGTGTTGGAGGAAGAGGAGCTGAGAAAAGCATTTTTCGAACAGCGGATTGAGGCAGTGCTTTCGCACTTCCTCCCTCCAGGAGCGCGCCGTGATGCTCGGAAATGCCATAGAGGAAAGAAAAGGAGGAACGGAAAGCGTCCATATCCTGAAAGCTTCTGTGAAGCGCTCTTTCAGCTGCACTACTTTGACGGAAGCACAAGCTTCCGCTGTAGAGCACAGTAAAGAACAGCTGGAAGGACTTCGGCCGCTTTTGGGAAGCTACGCACGGCGCTGGAAAGAGAAATCAAGAGACAGGTTGTTTTTCTCCCGCACAGCGCAAAGCACTTTGCGAGCCTTTCGCCCGCTTATCGATGCGTTACGGAGAGAAGACACGGAAGTGAAGCTAATGCCGATTCCCTACTTCGACCGTCTGGGAGATGGGAGCCTTTCGGATATGCACTATGAAGGGGAGAACTTCCCGAAAGAATATCCGATTACGGATTACAGAAGCTATAATTTTGCCGCGGAACTGCCGGACTGTATCGTGATGAATTCTCCCTACGATGCCTATAATCCCGGTCTGGAGTGTAGACCCCTTCTTCTATAGTGAAAAACTAAAGCAGTATACGAATAAGCTGGTCTATATTCCCTGGTTTGTCACGGATGAAATTGATCCGAAGAATCCGGAAGACGGCAAAGCCTTCTACAATATGCGTTACTATGTGACCGTACCGGGAATCATTCATGCAGATTGCACGATTGTACAGTCCGAGGAAATGAAGAAAGCGTATCTGGCGAAGCTTTCCCGTTTTATAGAAGAAAAAGATGTTTTGGAGCGGTTGGAGAAGAAGATTATAGGCGCAGGTTCCTGCCTTTTTCAGGAGAAAGAAGGACAGGGGACAGAAGAACTGCTTTCCTGTTTCCTGCATTTCCTTTCCCGATAAAAAGGAAGAAAGCAGACAGAAAGCAGGAAGAAACGGGGAAGAGACTAAAGAGTAGAGAGTAGAGAGTAGATAGCGCAGATAGTAGGGAGAGATACGGAAGGAAGGGGTTCTTTTATGAACTTAGCAGCAGATTTTTTTTATGATGAAGTGCGGGACGGATTCTATATCCCGGCATGATGAAAAAGAGCATGGGGTGCGGAGCTATGTATTCTCTTTGAAATTGACAGAATCTGTAAAAATATGATATTCCTTATTTTATTAGTGAAGGAACCTTGCTGGGCGCATTTCGAGAGGAAACTTCATTCCTGGGATGATGACATCAGATATAGTTATGCTGCGATTCTCTTCTCGATTTTCCAAAGTCGTAGAGGACGAGTTGCCGGGAAGCCTTAAAGTTCTCCTTTGGCAGAGAAGGACCACAGAATACAAGTATTTATGTGATCGGCATTTTGAGATGAAATTTCGAGAGGAAGTTTTACGTGCGTTCTGTGAATTTCCCTATCCTGCGATAGTCGATATTTTTGTGATGGATGACCTTGCGAAAGATACGGAGCAGGAAAATTCCCGGCAGGAAATCCTGAGAATGCTCTGCGTCATGATACAGGCTGTGGAGCAGGGAAAAGAGGAGGACAAGAGCGTACAGGAAAGGCAAAAAGGAAATCGAGAAGCTTTTTCAATTGTTTTACGAAGGAAGAAGAGCTGCTTCCCCAGCTGTATCGTGCCTTGCATCAAGTCTGTCAGAAATATAATGAGAAGGAGAGGAAGTGGCTATCCTTCCTTATCACCTGTCCCATCCGGAGGCAAAATATCCGAAAGCAATTTTTCGAGGGACAGAAACCCTCTCTTTTTGTGGAAATGCGTTTCCGGTACCGAATGATTGTGATACAGTCCTTAAAGGGATTTTTGGGGATTACCATAAAGTTGTAAAAGGAGGGGGAGATCTTGTGTATCCCTATTATAAGGGATATGAAAAGAAGCTTCATGAGATACTGAAGGAGAAGTGGTTCTTTGACTATGTTTTTCAGGAGAAGGATCTGGAAAGACCGCGTGTAGAAAACTTCCGGGAAATCAGCAGACAGTTCGCGGATTCCTTTGTGTTGGAGGAAGAGGAGCTGGAGAAAGCATTTTCGGAACAGCGGATTGAGGCAGTGCCTTCCGCACTTCCCTCCCTCCAGGAGCGCGCCGTGATGCTCGGAAATGCCATAGAGGAAAGAAAAGGAGAGGGAACGGAAAGCGTCCATATCCTGGAAAGCTTCTGTGAAGCGCTCTTTCAGCTGCACACTTCTTTGACGGAAGCACAAGCTTCCGCTGTAGAGCACAGTAAAGAACAGCTGGAAGGACTTCGGCCGCTTCTTAGGAAGCTACGCACGGCGCTGGAAAGAGAAATCAAGAGACAGGTTGTTTTTCTCCCGCACAGCGCAAAGCACTTTGCGAGCCTTCGCCCGCTTATCGATGCGTTACGGGAGAGGAAGACACGGAAGTGAAGCTAATGCCGATTCCCTACTCGACCGTCTGGGAGATGGGCAGCCTCGGATATGCACTATGAAGGGGAGAACTTCCCGAAAGAATATCCGATTACGGATTACAGAAGCTATAATTTTGCCGCGGAACTGCCGGACTGTATCGTGATGAATTCTCCCTACGATGCCTATAATCCGGTCTGGAGTGTGGATCCCTTCTTCTATAGTGAAAAACTAAAGCAGTATACGAATAAATTGGTTTATGTTCCCTGGTTTGTGACGGATGAAATCAATCCGGAGAATCCGGAAGACAGCAAAAGCCTTCTACAATATGCGTTACTATGTGACCGTACCGGGAATCATGCATGCAGATTGCACTGATTGTACATGTCCGAGGAAATGAAGAAGGCGTACCTTGCGAAGCTTTCCCTGTTTTTATAGAAGAGAAAGAAGTTTTAGAGCGGTTGGAGAAGAAGATTCTCGATGCCGGTTCCTTTTTGACAGAAGGAAAGAACGAGAAAGAAAAAGAAGAGTTACGGGATAAGGTACTCAGCAAAATTTTCCCGGAATAGAGAAGGAATTGTACAAGGAAGGACAGTAGAAAACGGATGAAACGAAGTAGGAATTTTTTTATGATGAAGTGCGGGACGGTTTCTATATCCCCGGCATGATGAAGAGAGCGTGGGGTGCAGGATTGGCAATCCTTTCAGAGGTTGATACAATCTGTAAAAAGCATGGCATCCCCTATTATGCCGGGTTCGGCACGCTTCTCGGGGCAGTAAGAGAAGGAATTTTTATTGCGTGGGATGACGATATCGATCTTTTGATGTTCCGAGATGACTATGAACGGTTCCGGGAGTTTGCGAAAGAGGAACTGCCGGAGGAACTGGAGATTCTATCTATTGAGGAAGAGGATTCTTTTAAGGGCTTGAATGCGGTTGTCTGTTCTACAGAGAAACGATTCCTGCACAATAGATTGAAGAAGTACTGTGATTTTCCTTACTCTGCCTTTGTCGATATTTTTCCGTTAGATAGTGTTGCAGAAGGGAAAAAGGAGAAGATCGACAGCTTCTTCTTTCTTTGTTGTTCAAGATTAGAGGGGAAATATGGGAAGGAGGCGCGAAGAGGAAGATGCGTTAAAAGAGCTGGACGAAGTAGAGTCCCTTCTTTCCGTACCGAAGGAAGTAGGAGACTCTCCGGAGAGAAGAGTGGGCTTATTGATAGAAGAAGTTTACCGGATATTCAATAAGGATAATGAGGAAAAAGTTGCCAATATAGCAATCTATTATTTACGGGGAGCAGCTATCCTCGTTCCGTTTTTCAGGAGAAGACTTATCTTTCCTTTTTGTGGTGCGAAGTTATAGCACCATTAGGATGGGAGAGCGTTTTGAAAGCCGAATATGGAGACTATACGAAGCGTGTGAAGGCCGGAGGAGAGCATGACTACCCTTGTTTTAAGGGGCAAGAAGAAAATATGCAGAAAGAACTGGGAGAGGAGTGGAAGTTTCAGTATTTTTCCTCCGCGGCAGACCTTTCCCGCCCTCCTGTGCAAAGCTTCCGGGAAATCATTTTGCAGGTGCTCGCATCATTATCCTCGGTGCAAGAGACGATTCGCACGCATTTTACGGAAGGAAAGATTTCTTTAACCTTGCCTCTCCTTGCCTCAAGTCAGGAATGTGCCGTTATGATCGGGAATACCGTGGAGGAGAAGATGGGAGAGAACAGTCCAGTTATCCACCTTCTCACGGATTACTGTGAAGCTTTGTATCAGACCCATCAACTCTTCTCCGGGCGGGTCGAAAAGGAAGAGGGTATGGCAAAAATTCGGCAACTGCAAGAGATTCTTTCAGAAATAGAAGAGATGCTTCACAGGGAATTGAAAACCGAAGTGGTTTTTCTCCTGCACCGGGCGAAGGACTTTGCAAGTCTCAAGCCCCTTTTGGACGAGCTGCAAGAGGATAGCAGTATTGCGGTAAAGCTGATGCCGATTCCCTATTATGACGTGTATACGGATGGGAGTTTGTCGGAAAAGCATTATGAAGGCACGGATTTCCCGAAAGAATATGCCATTACGGAGTATCAGAGTTATGATTTCGCGAAAGAACTTCCGGACTGTATCGTGATGAATTCTCCTTATGATGCATTTAATCCGGTTTTTCCATGATCCTTTCTTTTATAGTAAAAACTGAAGCGCTTTACGGGAAAATTGGTCTACATTCCCTACTTTGTGACGGATGAGATTGATCCGAAAGGATCCGGAAGACGGAAAAAGCCTTCTACAACATGCGTTACTATGTGTCGGTTCCCGGCGTATTCCATGCGGATTATACGCTAGTGCAGTCGGAAGGAATGAAGGAGGCTTATCTCGAAAAAGATTTTCAACTTTTAGAACAAGAGAGAGAGAGAAGAGAAGTTCTACTACGGAGGAGGCGTCCTTTTCGGAAAGATTTCGGAAGAAGGAATGCAAGTTATGCGAAAGAAGATTCTCGGTGCAGGCTCCTGTCTTTTCGGAGAGAAGGAAGGGCAGGGGACGAAGGAAGTGGTAGAAGCCTTTCGGAAGATTCTGAAGAGAAAAGAAGAACTAGATGAAGAGTAGAAAGCGGAAAAGAGATGAGTACAATGCATTTGGAAAAGAATTCTTTTATGATGAGGTAAGGGACGGTTTCTACATACCCGGTATCATAGAAAAGAGCATGGGGAGCGGAACTTGCGGTTTTAAAAGAGATCGATACGATTTGTAGAAGCATCGGATTCCCTATTTTCTGAGTTCGGGGACGCTTCTTGGAGCGGTCCGGGAAGGGGGACAGTTTATTCCCTGGGATGATGACTTGGATATTTTGATGTTTCGAGAGGACTATCTTCAGTTTTTGCATTTTGCGAAAGAGGAGCTCTCGAGGAACTGTATATCAGAGCCATCGAAGTGGATGGGTGAGACCAGTTTTGTACCAAAGGTGGGACTGAAAGAAGAGCTATTTCTCTCTCTACGCTCGAAAAAGTACTGCTCTTTTTCCCTATAAGGTAGAGACGATATACTGGACGAGCTTTCGGATAAGGAAGAGGAAGAGGCGTATCGGAAAGAAGTGCTGAACCTGCTTTATAGTTTAAATGATGTAGTACGTAAAGTGGCGAGTGATGAGGAAGTCGATTCGCTCCTGAGAAAGGCGGAAGAGATTCTCCATTATACTTTTGACCGGAAGCAGTCGCTTGTCTGTCAGTTAAAAATCCTGATAGACTCGGGTTTTTCAGGAGTTCAACGGAACAGGGGGGAAGAAGGTCGCCATTTCCCCTTATTACTATTTGAATGGGAATTGTGCCTATTCGAGGGAGGCCTTTGCAGAGACGATAGAGCTTCCTTTTTGCGGAATGCGTCTTCCGGTAGCGAAAGGGTATGATGAGCTGCTCCGCGCCGAGTATGGAGACTGGCATAAGAAGTGTAAGGCAGGAGGGGACCATGGATATCCTCTGTTTTTCCGAATCGGAGGAGCGAGTTTTCCGCATGTTTCCCGAAAAGGCTTTTCCCAACTATCTTTTTAAGAAAGAGAGCATCGAACGCCACCCGGTCCGGAGCCTTCGGGAACAATATTTAGAAGTCATTGACAACTTTCTGGTAGAGGAGAAGAAAGGGGAGGAATTGTATAGGGAAGGAGCCCTTTCCGCTTATCAGGCGCTTCTCGCTGCTTTGCAGGAAACGGTAATCGCTTTCGGAGAGCTGCTCGAGAAGAGGATAGGGAAAGATACAGAATCGATTACCCTCCTGGAAAGATATTGTGAAATGCTCTACCAACGGTATCAAGCTATCTCCTCTTTGAAAGAGAATAGAGAAGAAATAAAAAAGAAGGAAGAGATAAAGAAGCGTGGAGAGGGAGAGAAGAGCGGGAAGACTGAGGCAGAAAAGTCGGTTTTGCTCCTTAAAGGATTTAAAGCAGACGGTTGGGAAAGAACAGAAAGTACATGATCGTTTTTCTTCTTCACCGGGTAAAGGACTTTGCTCAGGTCTTTGCCCGATTGATTGATGGCTTACGGAAAGAAAATGTGGACTGCAAAATCATGCCGGTTCCCTATTATGAGAAAGCGGTCAATGGAGAGCTCACGGAGATGCACTACGAAGGGGCGGATTTCCCGGAAGAATATCCCATTACGGCGTATCAAAGCTATGATTTCGCGCAGGAACTTCCGGACTGTATCGTAATGAATTCTCCCTTATGATGAATTTAATCTGTCTTCTCCATAGATCCCTTCTTTTATAGTAGAAATATGAAGTATACGGGAAAACTGGTCTATCTTCCTTGGTTTGTGACGGATGAAATCAATCCGAAGGATTCGGAAGACGGGAAAGCCTTCTACAATATGCGCTATTATGTGACGGTGCCCGGCGTATTCCATGCGGATTATACACTTGTGCAGTCGGAAGGGATGAAAAAGAAGCCTATCTGGAAAAAGATTGCCCTGTATTTACAGAAAGAAGGGCTATTACGTACAAAAAGAGCAGGAGGAAGTGCTTTCCCGGATGAGACAAAAAGATTCTCGCTGCAGGGCTCCTGCCTCATTCAGGAGAAGGGAAAAGGACGAGGCGGTACTTGCACTGTTTCGGACTATTCTCTTTCCGGAATCTCCCCGACAGGGAAGAGCAGTAAGGAACGGTGTGCTTTCAAAGCCGTTTTTGCGGGAAGGCAAGCGGAAATAAAGTAAACGAGGAATAAAAAGATGCGAAAGAGAAAAAGAACAGATTCTTTCTCTCTTCAGTCTTATGAGGAAGCCCATTCTACAGAAAGAACATTAATTGAAGAAGGAAAAGGAGAAGCGGCCATCTCGCTTCTCGTGCTTTGTCAGGAGGGAATGGAGAAAGTGGAGAAAGATATCCCATAAGGCGGGAGAAGAGGGAAGATGGCAAAGCCCTTTTTCCTCTTATCAGAGTCGCTTTACCGCATTTTTCTTGCGCTTTCGGGGAAAAAGAAGACCCGGAGGGAGCGAGCAGTTCCTCGGGAAGGCAGAATCCGTTTTTCGGAAAATTAAAGAGGAGGTAGAGCGCTTGTCGGCGTATGACGCTGGTTCTTTTTCTGCCCTATAAGGCGTCAATGTGGGACAGCATGGCGTCCGTTTATCGCGCGACGAAGCTGGACACTCTTCAGAAGCACTCTGTTATGCCGATTACGTATTTTTGAGAAAAAGAGAAGACGGAGCCTCGGCGAGGCACGGAATGAGAAAGAAAGCAGTTTTCGAAGGAATTCCGCTCTCACGAAGACTTCTCCTGGAAGAGGAACAGCGGATATCCTCTATATCCATAACCCGTATAATGCGGCAAATAGAGTAACCTCCGTGCATCCCCGCTACTACTCTTCGAATTTAAAAAAGTATACGAGAAATCTTGTCTTTATTCCTTACTATACAAGTGTCGGCGCAACCAGCTTCGGCTCTCTTTTTCTTCCGGCTTACCGAGAGGTGGATTTTATTGTGACCCAAAATGAAGCCCATACGAGAAGCCTTCCGGAAGAGGTGCAGGATAAGGCAAGAACACTGGGGAGTCCGAAGCTGGACAGCGTCCTCTCTTTCGAGAAGAAGGAGACGCCCCTTCCGAAAGAGTGGGAGAAGATTGCAGCGGGAAGAAAGCTTTGTTTCTATAATACCAGTCTGGAAGAAATGTTAGAGGATGCGGCGTCTTTTCTTAGAAAAATGGAGGAGGTTTTCACGCTCTTTAAAGGAAACCGGGAATACTGTCTGCTATGGAGACCGCATCCCTTGCTGGAGAACACGTTTTTGACCATGCGGAGAGAATTTCTTCCCCGTTTTAAGGCATTAAAGCAGCAGTTTTTTGAGGAGAAAATAGGAATATATGACGGTGCAGGCGATTTGGATACGGCAGTGGTCTATGCAGACCTCTACCTCGGTGCGTCGGGGAGTTCCATCGCTCCCCTCTTTTCCGTGATGGAGAAGCCGCTCTTTATCCTGGACCAAAAAGTTTCCTCTTTCAGAGAAGAGGGGATGCTCGTATGCACGACCTTTTACAGTATTTTTCTTTTGAAAGCGGCAAAGGGGAATCCGGAAGAACTGGATGAAACGCTGGTTTTTGAGGGACGCTTTCTTCTTCATGCGTCGATTAAGGCGCACTGTCTGTACTTGGATAAAGTCGTTCCGGAAGCTGGGGGACTTTCTTCGAAGATTTTTCTCTTCCTGCGGACGAGTACGGAGAAGCCTACTTTGATCAGGGAAGGTGGATTCTCTGCCCGAAGGCGGGAAATCATTTTCTTATTCTGGAAAAAGGCAGGAAGGAAAGGAAGGTGCTTCTTCCTTCTTTCCCTTCTAAACCGGATACTTTTTGGAATGTGAACGGAGGGAGAGTATATCTTCTGTAAAGCGGAGAATTATCCTGTGATGTTCGCTTCTCGTTAAAAAGAAGCTAGAAGGGAAGAGCTGAAAGGGCAGAAAGAGGAAAACGGAATCCGTTACCACATTGCAGAGGAAGAGTTGAAGAGATGGAAGGTGGAGTGTCGTTTTCCGGAAGAGGAACTGGTTGCTCGGTTTTCTTCCTTCAAGGCGTTTCCTTTTATGGCTTACAGGAGACCGCGCGCTATACTTTGCAGGACTTTTCTTTTCGAGAAATCGCTTCCCGTCCGTTTGACAAGGCGTTTTTCCCATAGTAAAATAAAAGACATCGGCGTGCATATCGGCTGTGCAGGAGAGAAGATTCACGCAGTATTTTCAGCAGATTGCAGTGCAGGATGAATGAAATAGAGAAATAGAAGAAAAGCGAAATAGTAGAATAGAGAAATAGAAGAAAAGGATAATAGAAGAACAGGAGAGTAAGTATGAAAGCATTGATTTTAAATTCCGGGAAGGGAAGCCGGATGGGGGATCTCACGAAAGATCACCCGAAGTGTATGACGGAACTTGCCAGTATGGAGACGATTTTAAGTCGGCAGTTGCATCAGATTCATGAGTTGGGGATTCAGGAAGTGGTGATTGCAGACCGTCCGTTCGAGGAGAAGCTCTATGCATTATGTGGAGAGCTTGGGACTGGACTTAAACTATCATTTTGTACGGAATCCGTTGTATGAAGAAACAAACTATATCTATTCCATCTATCTTGCGAAAGAACTTCTGGAGGATACCGATCTCCTGCTTATGCATGGGGATCTTGTCGTGGAGGATGAGGTTTTTCTTCGATTTCGTGAGCAGGAAGGTTCTTTTATGGCGGGAAGCACGACAAAAGAACTTCCGGAAAGACTTCAAAGCGGAAAATCACGAACGGGAAGATTTCGAAAAATTGGAATCTACTGTTTTGACCATGCGTACAGCGCGGAGCCGCTTTATAAACTGACGAAAGAAGACTGGAAGATATGGCTTTCCGCCATCATCGATTTCGTGAAAGAGAGGGCGGCACACCCTGGAAGAAGCAGCATGCGGAGGAAGCGTTCAATACGGTTTCCGGAGCAGATGGAGCCGAAACTCTATGACGCGGGAGAGAAGCTCTGTCAGGAAGTGGACAATCCGGAAGACCTTGCGGTGGTGATGCATCTTCTTTCCGCGGTGAAGAAACGGACGGTTTACCTCTTTTTCAACGGATATCCTCGCATGATGGTCATTTTTCCTGACCGGAGAGCGAAGCGACTCGGAAGAGTGATTATCGGCGTGCTCACCGATGAAGTCGTGTCCTCTTATAAGCGCTACCCTCTTCTTCCCTTTTAGCGAGGAAAAGCGATGTTTGAGAATATTTCCGGGTATACCGCGTCGTAGAGCAGGATACCCTCTCTCACAGGAAGAACCTGGAACGCTTTAAACCGGATTTTTGTGAAATACCGGCGATGATTGGCAGAGCGGTTTTCAGAGACCGATTCGGGATGAGGTTTGCAGTATCCTTGCGGAGGTCTGGCGGTAAACTCGTGAGCTCTTGCACAATCGAAACGAAAAGGTACTCAGGACTTAGATAAGCGGAGTCGGGCAGACCTCGATGCCGGACTGAAGAGGACGGCTTGGAGAGAACTGAAGCTGAAAGGCTTCGTGAACGCGATGGAGGCGCATGACGGTCTAACGGCTCTCATTGTTTGGAGAATACGAAGTGTCTATAGGAGTGAGCCGCCCATCAGTTTGATGCGATGTGGGTCGTCTCTCTTTTGCGATTCTACGGCGAAAGGAAAGCCGGATATCGAACTTGTGGATATGAGTTCGCTTCCGTACGATTGAGGATATTACGGAAGTCACGACGAAAACCCATTATCTTTGACGGAGATACCGAGGAATTAAAAGAGCACTTCGTCTCCATCGGTGCGCTCTTTTGGAACGTCTCACGTATCGATGGTGATTATTGAAGATAAGACCTAGCTTTGAGAAGCAACTCCTCTTCGAACGAAGTCGAGCAGACGCGGACAGCATCGCTCATTTTTCGGAGAAGATTCGTGCCGGAAAAGAATGCGCAGCGGATCGAAGGAATTCGCTGATTTGTGCCGGATTGAGAGCCTGATTCGGAGGGGATGGAGGATGCCCCTGGAACGCGCCTCGCCTTTGCAGCGGGGCGGATGCCATCATGATTCATAGCAGAAAGAAGGACCCGACGGAGATTTTTCACCTTTATCGAGCGTTTTCGTGCGAAGATAAGAAACCTACATCGTCATGTTCCGGACCAGTTTTGATGCGGTAAAAGAAGAAGAGTTTAAGGCGCGGGCGCGGGGCAAATCGTGGTCATTTATGCGAACCAGCTGTGCGTGGGCGACTGTTCCGGCGATTCAGAAAGCGGCGGAGAGTATTCTTACGCATGAAAAGGGCGGAGGAGTGCGACAGCTTCCTGATGCCGTTTAAAGAAATTATCCGTTTGATTCCGGAGGAAGAGTAGTTCCGCATTTTGTGTATGGAGAGAAAAGCGGTTTCTTTAGTTTGGGGTTCGATGGATAATCCATTCCTCGTTCGGAGACGGGAGAATTTTACAAAAATACAAAAATATATTTTTCCCGTACGGCAGTTTGCGCTAGAATATAGCAGAATTTTTGGACCGACTTTTAAGGCACGGTTTTTCATGGAAGGACGGGAGAGAGAAAGGACAGGCAGCAGGGGAAGAACGTCGAAAGAACGTGCGGATTTTGTGTAGGGTTTGGGGAAGAATATGAGAAAAGTTAGTGATCGAGGCGCAGATTGTTCTCGGAACAGGCGATGTGAAGGAGGAACTCGGAGATTTTCATTCGAAGAAATGCCTGGAAGAAAATCTTGTAGCGGGAAGTCCTTTGACACGCTTCCCGCTGAGAGGAGTTTTTGGACGCTTACGGAAGAACTGGAAATTAGAGGTGGAAACGTTTTTCCGCCTTTTTCGGTGAATCCGCTTTTTTTCAGGAAGCGGTGAAAGGAGCCCGAGCTTTTCGGGATTTTTTTCCGCGGATGTCATCTTTGCTGTGGAGGCGGTTCTCGCTATGGATACGGTGAAGTGCATCGCTTCTTTTCTTCCATACCGGAGAAAGAGCTTGAAAAGCCCCATGGAAGGACAATGGCGTTCTGCTTTGCAGTTCCCACGACCGCGGGAATTTGAGTTTCGGAAAGTACGCCGTTTGCCGTACTGTATAAGGATGGGGAGAAGATTTCCGTAGAGGATGGAAAAAGATTATCCTTTGATTCGGGTGAAGATGAGAAGCCTTCGTACGCTTTCCCGCTATTCCAGAAGAAAGCTCTGTCCTCTGATGCCTTGAGTCATGCGATGGAATCAATCTGGTCTAAAGCAGTGAAGGGACAATCTCTACTACGGAAAGGAAGCGATTGAGCGGATTCTTTCGCATAGTGATGCTCTATCTGAAGGAGAGAGAGGAGGCGCTGAAAGAGATTGCCTCATGGCACATCTCGCCGGGAAAGCGATTGCCATCACGAGGACAACCTGGCGGACACGCCTGTCCTATAAGCTGGGTTCCTTTCCGGTTGCCGCGGGCTGGCTACCGCGATGGTGAATAAAGAGTTATATCCCGTATCCGTATCTCATCTTCGTCCGGAGGAGGAGAATTTCCGCACTTGCCCATACTGTCTCGGGGCGAAAGACATCGAGGGCGGTGTTACCATTCACCGTGCTTTTCTGGACAAGATGGATATCCTCCGAAGGAGACGCGGTTCTTCCTGGAAAACCTCGACAAGAAGGTCCTAGAGGAAGGGATAAGAAGATGGAGAAGGAAGGCACGCCTGAAAGATTTTACAGACGGAAATTCCGGAAGCGGAAGAAGCCTTGTTGGAGAAGGCTGTCGTGCTTTCTCGTCCATTCCAGTGAATCAGGACCGGATGAAGAATCATCCGGTTACGCTTCGGAGAAAAGAACTGGACACACTCATCGAAAGATATTATGTATGTAGAGGAGGAGAAAAAGATGAAAGTAGAAGCATTTCTGGAAAGGATTCCGTCCGATTTCTTTACGGGCGTACCTGATTCCCAGTTAAAAAGCGCTCTGCGATGCTTTTGATGGAACGCTACGGATTTCGGAACGGCATATTATTGCGGCAAATGAAGGAAATGCGGTAGCGCTTGCGACCGGACATTTTTCGCGAGCGGACAAGTGCCTACCGTGTATCTCCAAAACAGCGGCGAAGGCAATGCCACGAATCCTCTCGCTTCTTTATGCGCGAAGGGGGTTTATGCGATTCCGCTTCTCCTTGTCATCGGCTACCGCGGGGAGCCGGGCGTAAAGGATGAACCCCAGCATCTTTCCAGGAGAAATCACCTCTTTTCTCGATATGATGGAGATCCCTATTTTTATTTTAGAGAAGGAGACAACGGAAGAAGAACTTACGGATGCTATGCGCGGTTTTGCAGCGGTTTTTCCGGGAGGGAAGGCAGGCTGCCATTGTGGTGAAGAAGGAGCCCTGGAGAAGAGCACGCATTCCCTATCGAAATCGGTATGCGCTCATCAGAGAGGATGCAATTAGAACCGTGCTTTCCTATACGGGAAAGAGTCCGGTTGTTTCATCGACGGGAAAAATCAGTCGGGAAGTGTGCGAGATACGGGACGCGCGGGGAGAAGGGACACGGTCTGACTTCTTACGGTTGGTTCCATGGGGACACGCGAGTTCGATTGCGCTCGGGATTGCGCTGCAGGAGAAAAAGTCTTCTGTCTTGACGGAGACGTAGGGCGACGCTATGCATCTCGGGCGATGGCAACGATAGGAGCCTCCGCGCCGAAAAACTTTGTGCACATCCTCTTTAACAATGAAGCGCATGAGACCGTTGGCGGACAGCCTACAGTATCGGCTTCGTGCAGTATGGAAAACTGGCGGAGGCTGGGGATACCGAAGTACCGGAAAGTCGAAGAGCGGGAAAGTTTTGGAGAAAGCCTTACAAGAGATGCAGAGGAAGAAGGACCGATTCTGATCGAGATTTGCTGTGCCTACATTCCCGAGCAGACCTCGGTAGACCGAAGAGTTCACCGCTGGAGAACAAGAAGGCTTTCATGCAGTCCTTAAAGGACTAAAAGGCAGACTGCAAAGGATTAAAAGGCAGACTGCAAAGGATTAAAAGGCAGACTGCAAAGGATTAAAATAATTATTTTTGAAATGAAAATTACTTATATAAAATAATATAGTTACTGATATTGTATACTAAGAGGAACAAATATCAGGAGAGAAAAAATAAAAACATTAAATTTTAATTTTTCTATTGACTCGAAAATATCTGTTATAATCCAAGATGTAAGCGAATTGGATAGCTTTGTCGGAACAGAGACAAGACTTTGCTTACCAGCAGATTCTGACCCGATCTGTTTGAGCAAAAACCGAGAAATTCGGTGACGCAAAGCTATAGGGCCTGTAAAAATGGCAGCCAGTTGACATCTTCTTATAGGAAGATGATAAAACTATACAGACTTTTTCATATTGAAGATACGGTTAGCTGAGCAACTAGGAAGGAATCCTAGGTGTCGGTACCCGAAAAGAGCATTCTTTTCTGACAACATATGGTTCCAAGGGAACTATGGCAAACCTGGGGAAACCCTGGCGACGCAAAGCTATAGGGACTGTAAAATGTCAGCCAGCTGCAATCATAAAGCCCCTGACCAGGGTGAGTGATTCTGCTCCTGACTCCCTCGCAAGAAGGAGTTAAGTAGAAAAAGGTAGGTAAGATTTATTTTACTTACAGCATTATTTACTGCAATATTTGCAATGACAGCCTTTGCTGCAAAAGGGTGATGCAAAGCCGCATTCGCAAAAAGTAAATGAAATTAGAGTAGCAAATGGATTGAATCCGCTTAGCTGGAATTACCAGGTTGAGAACGCCGCTAAGGTAAGAGCAAACGAAATCGTTGGAAGCTTTTTCCCACCACAAGACCGGACGGAAGACCTTGGTATACAGCTGATGACAAAGTTCTCTATGGCGAGAATCTTGCACAGTATTATGACAGCGCGGAAGAAGTTGTAGCAGCTTGATGAATTCTCCTTCACAGAGCAAAACATCTTAAAAGGCGATTTCAAGAGCGGCGCAATCTTCACTGTTGAAGTAGACGGAGAAGTTTACTGGGCAGAGGAATTTGGAATCTAAAGATAGTGGAAATATAGTGTGAAAAAGTACGATAAAAGAAACGTGAAACCTAAAAAGAAGGAAAAGGGACTGCCGACGATCATCGGTAGTCCTTTTTCTTTGCAAAGATGACTCGAAACGGGCATTTTCCGCGATGAAAAAGGGGCTCTCTCTTTCGTTTCATAGCAAAGTAGGACTATTAGTAAAGGGGAGAGGAATGGAAGAGAAAGGGATACAGAACGGCACTCTCATTGTGGAAGTGAAGTGTATGGAGAAGGATACCCTGGCAAGGAAAGTGACATGGGCAGAAAAGAAACCGTTCGCAGTATTTTCGCTCTGCATTGGAACTTGAAATTAATGGATAGAGCATTGCTGGATAAGACGTTGTCTCTTGGAAGATGAGGAAGATGAGGATGGAGAAAACGCTGATAAGCTTTATGCTACAGATCTCGCTCGGCGTTTTGGTCAATGCCAGAGATGGGGAGACTTTCAGGGGGAATTGTTGCAGCTCTATTCTCCGGAGGCGGTTCCTTTTTACAGTGTTCTTGACTTGATTAAGAAGATGGAATCCTTTTTACGACGAGTGGGATTACCCGCAAACAGCCTGTCGGGACAGAAGTTTTTGAAAGAGACAGAAGTATGTCATCCCGACCGCAAAGGAGAAAGAAAGCACTGATTGACGCTGCAAGAACTTTGGAAAAGCATCCGATGATTGAGAAAAGAGGAAAACTGGCGACATTCTTCGTGCATACAAAACTGGAGACAGAGGAGCAGCTGAGCAGGAGACGTCTCACCATGGGGAGACGGGAGAGGTCTTTTCTTTTCAGAGTGTTTTGTCCCTCCTTCGGATTATGGATAAGGAATGGAATAGAAGATGAGACAGAGAAAGAAGAGAAGATTTACCCTGCTTTTTGTACCGCTTCTTCTCTGCTTTTCCTTCTCCCTTCTTTCTAGGAAAGAAACCGGACCGAAAATCGTCGGAAGAGAAGTGAGAGTTTCTATGACTTTGATAATTTCCTTTTACGAAGGAAGACGAAGAAGGTAACGCGACAGGCTTCGAAGTGGAGCTGATAGAGGCTATTGCGAAGAGAGAAGACTTTTCCGTGCGTTTCCTTCCGAAAAACCAGTCTACACTGGAACCTTCCGTCATTGCGGGAACGTCGGATATGGCTATCGGAGGACTCGTGGAAGAGAAGACGGAGAAGAGGGTCGATTTTTCAAAGTCCTATCAGGAGATGCAACTTGCGTTTTCTTCTTTCGAGAAAGAACAGCGGACTCTTCACTGAGGCTGCAGGACGGGGCGAAGGAAGACAGGATTCTGGAAGCTTTATGGGAAAGGCGAATCTATGTGAAAGAAGGCAGCTTTGCCGCCGCTTTTTGGAAGAGAGACGGAGAACTACGGTTACTTTTCGACTGTCGTGCAGACCAATGAGGACTTTCGGAAGCTTTTGGAGGGAGATGGGATGCGATTTGCGATTTCTCTCCCGCTTTTAACGGATATTGTGAAACTGCACAGAGAGTTTCGTCTCGTTCCTTTTCCGAAGGAAGAGGAACTTTCTTTCATTGTAGGGGCATGGGCAGAATCAGGAGATTCTTCGTGCCTTTGCACGCGGACCCAGGAAGATGCAGGAGGACGGTTCATTTGAAAGCTCTCGCGGAAAAATATAAAGTGCTATTTTCCGGAAGAAAAATAGAAAAATGTTTTTGCATGGAGAGTGCTATGCACTCTCTCTTTTGACGATATTGGATAGAAACCCAATATTTTTGGGCATCATGATAAAAATTTTGTTTACTGAATAAGAACTTTCATTTATAGAACAAACAGGCTGAAAATGGCAGGAAGTCGCAGTATCGGAGGGAGCTGAATTGATTAGAAAGAATAACATTATTCTTCCGAAATGGAACGAGAAGAGAGCGAAACTACAGGAGGGGCAGATTGATCCCCTCACAAAAACCATAAAGAATCGTCCTTTCCGCGCCCCTTGCAGAGGAGTATCTGGAAGAGGGCAGCTAGCTACTCAATATCGTTGATTTCTGCTGTTTAACTATCGTTTCGGCTTTGAAGAAGGCGATCTTCTTTCTGGTGGAGATGGCGAATATCTTAAAAACCGCCTTTCCGGACGCGCTGATTACGAGGATGTTTGCGGATCAGCTTTGCGGTTCTTTTTGTCCAATGCCGAGCTGTTATGATAGCTTTTGATTCAGGTGCATGAAGCATTCAGTAATCTCGATTTACCCATGGCGCTGGACTTTAAAGTGAGATATACAGTGTTTCTGCGAAACGGAATATCATCAATGCCTGCGACAGAGGCGAAGACTAGCTTGTGACAGCATTAGAGCGGGAAATCTTTTATCGCTATTACGATGAAGAACTAAGTCATCTTCTTCTGAGACAGCGTTTATTGTGGACAATATAGAACAGGCGATGGAACGGGGGATATACAGGTGTATTATCAGCCCCTGATTCGTGCGCGCTGAAAGAGGTCTGCGGATGGAGTCTCTGGTGCTGCTGGTAGACCCTGCATTACGGTTTTGCTTTCACCGGGAGAGTTTATCCCGGTCTTAGAAGAGTATCATCTGATTCATCTTCTGGATATCCACGTCATCGAAAAATCTGTAAGGCTTTCATGATATTCGGGAGCAGGGGAGAGTATGGTGCGGTTTCCTTCAATGTATCGCGGATGGATTTTGAGCTCTGCGATATTTTTGCGGAATTGGAAAGCACTCGTGAAGAAGTATAATGTGCCGAAAGAGATGCTGACAATGGAAATCACGGAATCGGTTCTGAATAAGAATCCGAAGTCTGATCAGCAACCAGATTCAGAAATTCCATGAAGCAGGATATAAGGTCTGATGGATGATTTTCGTTCAGGCTACAGCTCCTGAATATTTTGAAGGACTTTGATTTTCGATCTCTAAAGATTGATATGCTCTTACTGCGGGACTTTCAGGAGAAATCCTGTAAAATCGTGAGTTCCATCGTCGATATGGCAAAGAAAAATCGGCATTCGAACGCTTGCAGAGGGCGTAGAGACGGAAGAACAACTGGAGTTCTACGGGAGATCGGCTGTGAGAAATTGCAGGGTTACTATATCGGGCGCCCCAGACCCCTACGATGAAATGATTCGGCACTGTAAAGAGATGGGCCTCGTTTGAAAACCCCGGGAAAGAGACAGTATAATGATGACCTGGGAAAACGAATTTAATGAGCAGTTATGCGCATCTTGCGCAGTACACGGGGCAGGAAGAAGACTGCACAGAGGGAATCCTTTCCATTGTAGAGATGGTGGAGACAAACTCGGAGTTCCTCTATGTCAATAAAGCCTTTTGAGCAGGAGCTTGCCGTGATGGACGGCTTGAGTGTGAAGCAAACGGAAAAAGATCATTAATAATAGGGAAAGAAGTCCTGTACAAAGTGATTCGTCGTTTTCGACAAACCTTTCGGAAGGCGACCGGAAGTGTTGGATACGATGGAGGGAGAGTCTTTCTGTAGTATCAGGGGAAGAGAAACTCAGCCATATTCCGGGGACGAAATGCGTACATCGTCACTCCAGGTATACTCAGGGAAACTTCTGAAGTTAAAGCAGAAGAAGATGATGGAGAAGGTGAAGGACCTGTATAAAGGCTTTGAGGAAGTCCTGCTCTGAGTCCCCTGCCTCGGAAAAACGGAAGTGCTCATGAACGGGCAAAAAGGAGAGAACGGAGCGGAGAAGGACGCCCTCACGGAGTATGCGGAACGTACTCTTTCAAAGGAGGAAGGGAAGCGCTTCAGTTCTCGGCAGAGCAATGTGCAGAAAATAAGGCAGCGGTGAAGGAAAAATACTTTCTGGCATAGATGAGAAGGGAAGAAAATCGTCCTTTTGGTGAGCTTGAAAGGCTTCCACGCTGGATGGAGAAGGAAAAGTGCTTTTGTCAGCGTACGAAGGTTCTGGAACGAAGCGGCAGCCTCTTTTATTGCGGGAAAAATGAGAAGGTTTATAAGCGAATAAGAAAATTTCGTAAAAGCAAAAATATTTAAAAATTAGAGTATTTGGCTATCTTTTACTTGTCAAACAAAGGCGGTTTTGCTATAGTACATAAGATTTAATATTAAAAAGATTAAAAACGGTTACTCGGCTTTTTGGGACTTAAAAATACAGATGATACAGGAAGTTGAAGAAAGACATTGTGTCCTAAAGGAGGAGGAGCTGATGGAAGATATAGCGCTGATTCAACTGATGCAATCCTGGAAAAACTCGGGGAGCTATAGGAGATACTACTGCGATTGGTACCGGACTTACCCAGGCAGAAGGAGCAAGCTGATTTAAAGACGTGTTTAAACCGCCATCAATAATGTCAAGACTTCCCAGCTAGATGTGGAAAATACAGTATTTACTGGCTACAGGGCAGCTTCTGATGCACACAGCTTACCGATTGCGGAAGCCAAAGCGCAGATCAGTCTGGATTTACTCGTATCCTTGCGAAATAAGGCGTTGGACAGTTATAATGAGCTATGAAGATTAACTTGTAGGGGATTGATAGGGAGTTTTCAAGTGCAAAAGCTCAAAGAAATGTGGCAGAAACTGTCGCAAAATCAAAAAGCTTTTTAGGAATCATTTCTGCTGTAACTTTGTTAGTTATAGTTGTGCAGTTTTTGATTACAAAGGACAAAAACAGAATATCAGACACTTTTTACTTCTTTAAGTCAAAGTGAAGCACAGCAGGTGGTTTCTCTCCTCCAGGAGCAGAATGTACCGTATCTTTACGACGGAAAGTCCGGCTCTTTCGAAGGTGCCGTCCCAGTCGGTCGATACCCTTCATGCCCAACTTCTTCCAAGGGCTATCCGAAGTCCGGCTTCGCGTACATATGTACATCGGAAATTCCGGTCTGATGACGACTGAGTCCGATAAGAAGCAGTATACATCTATGATTTACAGGATCGATTGGAAAGCGACGATCTCGCCCTTTGACGGTGTACGGATGCGAAAGTCACCATCGCGGAAGGAACGGAGCAGAACTACGCCATAGAAACGGAAGACCCGCTGCAGGCGAGCGCCAGTGTTGTGGTGACGATGCAGGAAGGGCAGAGCCTCAGCGAGAAGAATGCGTGAGGCGATTAAAAACCTTGTGGCGCGTTCCGTAAAAGGAATGAATTTCACGAAGGTTTCCGTTTTTGATGCCGCAAACCATGGAAGAAGTGGCAGCGATACGGATGACGGCTACGAGCGGAACGGGTTCCAGCATGGCGAATCTCACGGCAACCGTGGAGAACAACATCGCAACGAACATTAAGCGTGCTCGGAAAGATCTACGGCGGAGAGAATCTGGCGGTTTCCGTAGTGAACCCTGAATATGGCGAAGCTTGTTCAGGAAAATACGCAGTACACCGTTCCGGGAGAAGACGAGGCAAAACGACAAGACCGGTTTGCTGAAAATGAAGAAGTTGCGGGAGAATGCCGAAATTCCGGAGAAAAATGCTGCTGGTGTGGCGGGTGCGGATGCCAATGCGGATACCCCCGTTATACGACACAGAACGGTGGAACAGCGACGAATGACGGCTATGCGAACTCCAGTGCAACCAGGGAGTGGCTGTACAAATGTCTTTAAAAGAACAGAAAGAGATTGCACCGGGTGTTCTGGAGAACGCAACCGTGGCAAATTGTTATCAATACAGACGACACCAGCATTCCGGAGAGTGATTTAATCAACCTTGTTGCGTGATGCGGCAGGTATCAGCAGAGACGATGCGGAGAGTAAGATTACGATTCTGCGTTCTCTCAATAAAACGAATGTCCAGAAGACACAGGAAGAAGCAAAAACCGGAAGAACCGAAGACGATTCTTGCCCAGTTCCCGATTTGGGCAGTTATCGGAGCAGGTGTATCGGCATTCCTCTTATTCCTTATTCTTATCCTTCTTATTCTTCGTGCTAAGAAGAAAAGCAGCAGAAGAAGCTTATGGAAGAGGAGATGGCGAAATCAGGAAGCACTTTAGCGTACAGGAGAAGCCGACGGATGAGATTGCACCGATTGATGACACCCCTGGATGAGAGGAGCTCAATGCGGAAGGTCGCATGATTCACGGTATGAAGCTGAAGAAGAGCATCGGCGAATTTGCAGACCAGAATCCGCAGGTAGTGGCAAAGCTGATTCAGAGCTGGATGAGAGAAGAGGAGCAAAACAGTGGCAGGAAACAGCACAGAAGCACAAGAAAGTAAGGCAAAAGCGGATCGTCGAATCCTGAAAGGGACGGAGCCGCGCCACAAGCTTTCCGGAAAGCGAAAGCGGCGCTGTGGTGGTTTCTGGCGCGGATCGGGCTTCCCAGACTTTAGTAAATATTTGAACAGAGAGATGTGGAAGAACTCACCTTGAAGTGGCAAAGATGGGGAAGACCACGAACTCGATGGTGGAGGATACCTGGAGCAGTTCTATCGCCTCTGCCTGACGCATAAGATGATGACCGACGGCGGAATGGATTATGCCAAGGCGGTTCTCGAGAAAGCATTCGGCGAGACCGCGCGAAGTCCCTTCTGGATCGTGTTTCCATACTCTGGCTTCGAGACCGTTCAATTTCTTCTCGAAGGGCGACCCTGAAGGCGCTGCTTTTCCTTACTACAGAACGAGCGTCCGCAGGTTATCGCTTTGATTCTTTCCTATATGGATGCGGAGCAGGCAGCAGATTCTCGAGAACCTGCCGAAGCGAAGCGGATTCCGACCGTTATGGCGATGGCGAAGATGGATCGTATCCCCGGAAGCTATCTCTATTGTAGAAGAAGAGATGAAACGAAAGTTCGATACCATTATTACCAGTGAGGACAACATGAACCTTGGCGGTATTGATTTCGTTGCCGATATCATGAACCACATCGATCGAAGCAATGAGAAGAAGTATTTCGACGAACCTCGATGTCACCGATCCGGATCTTTCCGCAGATATCAGCGAGAAAGATGTTCGTCTTCGAGATATTCTTACCATGGACGACCGTTCCGTTCAGCGTTTCATCCGAGACTGCGACCGAAGGATATCGTATTTGCCTTGAAGACTGCAAGCGAAGAGATGAAGCAGATCTTCTTCAACAATATGTCGAAGCGTATGGCGGAAACCGTTCATTCCGATATGGAAGTTTCCAGAAATATCCGTTTGAAGGATGTAGAAGAGGCACAGCAGCGGATTGTAAACCTTATTCGTTCCTAGAGGATAAGGGTGAAGTCATTATCAACAAGGGAGGAGATGAAGATAATGTTCTCGTCTAGGAAGATTATCCGATCTGCTTCCAATCAGGGACTCAGCAACCACCTGAGTTCTCTGGAGGAAGAGGCCCGTGGCAAACAAAAGAGCCTGAGGATTATTTTCAGGAGGAAGAGCAGAAGAAAGAAAAGGACAGCCTGCTCCCTTTACCGGAGAAACAGGAAGAGGATCCCTATCATGAGACACTTTTGCATCTTGCGCTAGAGAAGGCGCAACGCATTATTGATACCGCAGAAAAAGAAGCGGAGAATATCAAAGCGAAGGCGAAAGAAGAGGGCTATCAGGTTAGCTCATGAGGAGAAGGGTTTCGGAAGGCAAAGAAGAAGGGAAGAACAGGTTCTTTTCCGGAACACGCGGAAGAACTGGAGGAGTTTTCGACAGGAGTTAAACCGCAGTCTCTGTACCGTAGAGGATGCCAAGACCGAAAGGCTTTACCGCCATATGGATGAACTGAAAGACGTTGCTATCGCGGGTAGCGGAGAAGGTGATTTATGTCAGTCTCGTTCCTCGGGAGAAGTCTATTCGAAGAATGATCCTGAAAGAAGCGGAGCGCATCAAGAAGACCGCCTGGTTGAAAGATTCACATCGACCGCCTGGATTATGAGATGCTGGTGGAAACGGATGCGGATATCGCGACGGAACTCTCATGTGTCAGACAACATAAGTTTGTGATTGTTGAGAAAGAAGAGCTGAACGCTTATCCTGGAGACCCAGGAAGAGATTGTGATGCTCAGTATCGACACAGCAGATGGAGAATCTAAGAGAAAGACTCAGACATTTGGACAGCCAGAGAGCGAGTAGGGGATGTATGAGAGTGTTCTTCCACAATCAAGAAGATGATCCCGTGGAGAATATCGGAAAAATTGAAAAATATAGTGGAATGTCGATGAAGCTTCCGGTACGGGAAAATCCAGTATCGGGAGATATTCGGCTGATATACAGTGATGAAACGGAATCCCAGGTTGCTGCGGAAGTGGTAGGCTTTTATGGGCGATCGCGTGCAGCTGATGACGTATAAAACCTCTGGGGATCTGCGTCCGTGCCTTTGTCAGAAATACAAGACGGCGCCTCGTGTACCCGTAGGGGATTTTTGAAGGAAGAATTATTGATGCGCAGGGAGCGCTGATGACGGGGAGAACCTTTCCGGAAAGTGAATACTATACGGTCGATCAATTTTATATGAACCGCTGACAGACCGCCGATCCGGGAAAGACCGCATTTTGGAATCAAGGCAATCGACGGGTTTAAAACACCATCGGTAAGGGACAGCGTATGGCATCTTCGCCGGTTCCGGTGTCGGAAAGCCCACTTTTGATGGGAATGATTGCCCGAAACGTCAAAAACGGATATCAATGTGATTGCTGTCGAGAGCGGTCGAGAAATTTTTGGAGTTCGTAGAGAAAGACCTGGAGAGGAAGGAATGCGGCGTACCATTTTGGTGGTGGCGACTTCTGACCAGCCGGCGATGCTTCGTTTGAAGGCACCGCTCGTGGCGACGACCATTGTGGAGTATTTCCGGGACAAGGGAATGGATGTCCTTCTGATGATGGATTCCTGACCCGTTTTGCCATGGCACAGAGAGAGCTCGGTCTGCGACAGGGGAGCCGTGATTGCGAGAGGGTATACCCTTCCATTTATGCGGAGTTCGCGCCTTTTGGAGAGAGCCGACGCCTTCAAGAAAGGTTCTGATAACCGGTGTCCATGACTCGCGCTCGTAGAAGGTGACGATACCAACGAACGATTGCCGACACGGTCCGTGGTATTTTGGACGGTCATATTGTGCTGTCCAGACAGCTTGCGGCGGAGAACCATTATCCCGCAATCGACATCTGGAAATGAGTATTCTCGTTTGATGGCGGAACTCGCTTTCCGAAGAGCATAAGAAATATGCTCCAGAATGCGAAATATTCTGGACCGTACAGGAAAAACTGCCGACCTGATCTCTATTGGGGCGTATAAGAAGGGACTGACCCTGAAACCTCGATGAAGCAATAGAAAAATATCCGTTGATTAATGAATTTCTACAAAAAGTAGAAGAATCATTTTCCTATGAAGAAACAGTAATAAAATGGAGGAAATTACTGATATCTCTTAGAAGGTGTTATTCGTTAGAAAGGACGGAGTGAATGAAAAATTCAGCTACAGCCTGGAAGCCGTTTATCAATTCAAACTGAAAGATTCTGGATAAGCTAAGAAGGAGTATGCAGTTAAAGTACAGGACGTACAGAATCAGCAGAAGCTCTGACGAATTTTAAGGCAGGAACTCGGTTCACTGATGAAGAAGAGTTCGAGAAAGTCAAGAGAGGGCTGCGCCATCGAAAAATGATGATGATTTATGTTGCCGGTATCGAAAGAATGGAAGAACGCATCAAAAAGAAGAGGATGAACTTCACCCGCCTCACTATTCTGCTGAGGAAAAAGAAAGAAGTTATATAGGAACATGGACACCAGGCTTGAGAAATTGAAAGAAAAGAAGCTGGAAGAATACCATGAACTTAGCTGAAAAACGAGGAGGCTTTATTGAGGAATTCGTTTCTGCATGAGAAAAGTCTAAGAGATCACAGGAGAAATATGATAGGGAACTCAATGATGCTGAACAAAAGATTACAGCGCGGGAAAAAGCTAGTCTCACGCGAGAGAGTCAGGTTCTTCCCTTGGGAAAGGACTACGGAAAGACCAAGTGGGAGAGAAGGATAGTGCTTTAGACTTCAGTATCTTTCGAGCTTGAAAGAAGAAGGAGAGAGAGAGAAGAAGTGTGAACGGATAAAGATGAGAAAAAGCCTGCCGTAGAAGATAAAAAGACGAAAAAGACGGGAAAAACAAAAGAAGACAGAAGGAAAGAAAGAGAACAGTAAAGGGAGAAATGAAAAAGCAGACGGGACCCGAGAAGAGAAGATTGCGACCAGTAGCTACGGAGAACAGCTTTCATCGAGCGTGATCAATTGAAGGCGGAGTTGCAGACCCATCTCGATCCCTTTGCACTGACAGTCGCTAAAGTAGAAGACAGCGTGCACTGAAGCAGTCGGGAGAAACTGTAGATGCTATAGCAGTTTTGCAGAATAAAGAAGGGAAAGACTGCGGACAGAAGTTGAACTTGTCCGCTCTTCCGAAAGCAAAGAGCAAGGAGAAGGGAAGGAAGGCGAAGAAGCACTTCTAAGCCTGTCGCAGAAGGAAACGCGAAAGAAAAGTGGCGGATGCTCTGCTGAAGGAAGAGAAAGTAGAGTTACACGTAGAAGAAGACGAAAGAAGAAAAGACAAGTAAAGTTTTTAGAAGATAGAGTAGCCAGACCGGACTTTGAAAGAAGGAAGATACACCGCATCAGGGTGGGACTCAGAAGGTAGAGCCGCACTCTAAAGAAGAGGGAACGAAACCGTTTTCAAAGAAGAGCAGCCGATGAAGCTTGTGACGAAAGAAGAGTCCATTCCGAAGGATGCTGCGTTCTTAAACGAAAAAGATGGATCTCCAGAAAAGGCGAGATTGGGATTGAACTGGAAACCGAGGAGCCTCGACAGATTACCGTAAAAAGTGAACTTCTGCGGAAAGGCGAATGTGGTTATTCTGGCGGAAAATGCCAAGACGCTGCACTTGTTACAGAGCGGTGCGGAAGATATGGCAAGAATTCTGGAGCAGAAGACCGGCGAGCAGACAAAGGTCGTTGTGCATGAGGAAGCAAAGGGAGAGCATCTCTTCCGGGATGATTCTTCGCGCGGCAATGAGAACAAGGATGAAGTGGAGAGAAGACTTCATGAAGAAGCGGAGAAGAAAAAGACAGTACAGAAGAGTTTATCCACAGAATGAGACTGGGGACTGGCAGAGTAAGGAGGATGTATGGCAGATATACGAGCAGTATCTTCAGGAAAGAATCTCTACGAGGTAGGAAGTTATACCGCAAAATCGAATGAGAAGAATACTTTAACGATAGAGAGCTACTTTAAGTTGCTTTCCGCGCAGCTTGCGCATCAGGATATGTCCAATCCGATGGATAACAGCGAGATGATGGCACAGATGACACAGATGGCGATGGTACAGAGTCTCAGCACGATGACGAGCAACATGAAGGAAGAGATGGCGCTGACAAAGACCACTTACCTTGCAGGACTCATCGAAAGAAGTCACGGAAACTTCCGGAGAAGGAGAATTCTCTTGTGGAGAATCAGCTGAAAGAAAAGTCCGGCGTCATTGCTTCCGTGAATTTATCCGGAAAAGAAGCGACCTTCCGCATCGAGGGAGATACGACAGAGTATCTTTTATCCGATCTGATTCAGATTGAAAGCTGGAACGAGCGGGGCTACAGCCGCAGCAACAAGCGGAGCGGCTGCAAGCACAGCAGTGCCAGGGACGCAGCAGCGAGTAGTGGAGCGCGGCGAGTCTCTGCCGGTCCGGTATCCGAGTAGGCGCTACCGCCGCAGCAGCGGACCGAGTGGAAAGCTAAGAAAGAAAATCCGAAAAACAGATGCACTTTTTATAAATTAAAAATTAACATAATCGAAAAATAAAAGCATAAACAAATCTGCAGACTTTATAGATTGACCTGAAACGGTCGATAAAAAATATCGTAAACAAAGAAGTAGATTGACGACCCTTTCTGATTTCAGAGAGGAAAGGACAGAAATTATGTTAAGAGCAATGGATTCCGCTGTAGCAGGTTTGAGAGCACATCAGAACAAGTTGGATGTAATCGGTAACAATATTGCAAACGTAAATACCTGTTTCAAGTCACAGACTTATAGTTTTAAAGATGCGATGTATCAGACTCTCCACTTCATCAGGTGGAGCAGGGAAGTCACCGGCACGCCACCATCGGCGGTGCAAAACCCCGCATAGTATGGTTACGGTTCTCTTTACCGGCTCCATCGCAACAGACTTTACTTCCAGTACACCGTCCATGGCTGGCGGTTTCAATGCCAATATCAACGGCGCTGGATTTTCTTTGTCACCAGCGCTTCCAACAAAGAGCTCGACACTGGACCCGGCAAATACAAAGACGACGACGGCAGAGATGAAGAAGAACAACTTTGCGTATACCAGAGTGGACAGTTCTCCGTAGATGCCAACGGCTATATCGTAGATGCGAACACAATCTCGTTTACGGCTTTCAGCCGGATTTCTTTGAAGAGCCGACAAAAGTACGGCGACGGCGGAAAGAAGTTGGTACTGCTGCAGAGCTCCGGCAGCGGGACACGCAGGAACGGTTGTTCTCACCGGAACACCGGTATTCACCGGATTTGCCGCACAGCTGAAGTCGGCTGAAATCGGTGAGGACGGTATCATCAGGGAATCATTGATAACAAGACCCCGGTGCCGGCGAGCACCTGCACAGGTCACCTGCATCCGTTGTTTTAGGTAAGGTTGCCGTAGCGACACTCCAGAACCAGGAAGGTCTTACCAAGGCGGGAAACAATACGTTTTAATGCAGGCGTTGGCGACAATCACTGGATATATCTCCGCCACCATGCCCGGGGAAGGTTCCACACCGACTCTTATGGCGGGGTATCTGAGGCATCCAACGAGACCTTGCGAATGGAGTTCTTGGATCATGATTACAGCACAGAGAGGTTTCCAGGCCAATTCCCAAAAATTATCACCGTACCGGATGAAGTTCTACAGGAACTGGTAAAACATGAAGCGATAAGCGGTGAAATAAGATAAGTGAGCGAAGAGGCTGGGATAAGCAAAGAGCTGATGAAAGGGACTCTGAACAGTCTTTCTATTTCGCATCCTCTTTCTGAGTTTATAACTTCATCTCACGGGGAACACCCTATTAGGTTGAGGAGAGTGAAGGAATCACGATCTCGCCTAACAAAATTAAATGGAGAAGAAATTTTTCAAATTATTTTCAAGTCTTATATATACGACGAATTCCGGAAACAAAAATCAAACCAGCAAACGGCGACTTTTATCTTGTGAAGGATAGTGTTGAGTCAATTATAAAACAGGTACAGGAATTTCTTTGAAACTGCTTTGCTTTTTCAGAACAAACCCACGAGGGGAGTAGGATGTTTAGGAAATTAGCGAAGCAATAGGTCTGCAAGGAGCTATTTAGCAAGGAGGCGCAGTTGATAAACCAGTGGATTTTCAATCGCTCATCGGCTGATTTTGGCCGCAATCTCTAATTGTAAACGGTATCACAGCACAGAAGCAACAACTTCGTGATAGGTGCCCAGTGCCGATCGTTGTCGGCGGTACCATTGCGGGTCTTCGTCGCGTGCTATCCGTTCCGTATCTTAAAGGAAGTACCGAAACATATCTGATCATGTCTCAGAGGGGGAAAGAAGTATGATGTCCCGAAAACGTAGAGGCCATCGTAGACCCGCCTCGTTAAAAAGACAGAGCGGTTTGTCTATGCTGGAAGAAAAGCGGAAGAAATCAAGAACCCTTCTTTAAGCAGGCGGTTATCATGATTGTCGATGCGAACGACCCGGATAAAAGTCAGGCGGCGCTGGAACGACAGGTCGAAGATATGATGTGGACGACATGAAGAGGCGGAAGAGTCTCATGTAAAAGGGTTCCGCATCTTGCACCGGCTTTTCGGTACGATCGGAACGCTGGTTGGTCTCATCAATATGTTAGAAGGCATGGATCTTCCGGTTCAGGCGGAGGCTCCAATACCTTAGGACAGGATATGGGTGTTGCGCTGATTACGACTTCTCACGGTTCCGCATTGCGTAACATTCTTTTTCCACCCGATTGCCTGCAGAAGTTTACGGTAAAGGACAATGAAGAGGTGCTACTCGTGAGGATGGTTATCGAAGGCGTGATTGCCATTCAGTCCGGAGACAACCCGAAAGTAATCAGAGAAAGACTCTGGCTTTCTTGCAGAAGCGGCAGATTGCTGCTCGCGGCGGCGGGACAGGGCGGTGGCGGTAGCGACGCCGGCGTGGAAAAGTACGGAAAAGAAAGGCGGAGTGAGACGAAGGCTATGGCCCTGGATGGACACCTACGGTGATCTGCGTGACCTTTACTTTTGACTTTCTTCGTCTTACTGTACCGATGTCCAGCCTCGACCAGGCGAAGTGGATGTTCGTCCGCTCTATTTACCCGAACGGCAGACCGGGAGAAAAGTCTGCCGAGCAGATTGTCATCACGGCGAAGCAACCAATGAATCCGGTTCTGGTTCAGTTGGCGACAGCAAAGCGCCCAAAAATGAAAGTGAATACCGAGGACCCGAAGGATCTCTACCCGCAAATTGCCCGCGCAATCAAACGACGCGGGAATTTCGGGTAGAAGTTTCGAGGACAGGATTATTACTTTGCTGCTTTCAAAGATAAAACTTTAACGGGATAGTTCCGTGCTTACCCCGCAGGACAGCAGACACTGATGTGTTCTGTAAACGCGCCCAGTGCAGCGGAGAATCTTCTCAGGTCAATATCATGGGGCATACCGCGCAGGAGACCCGGAAAGAGCGAACAATCCGCGAAACGACCGGATGCTTTTCCGTGATGCGTAGCGGAAGTCTGCCTGTTTATTCAGGAAGAGAATACATCTCCCCGGATAAACTGGTGAGTATCGGTATGGACAGTCTCATCCGATTGCGGAAACGAGGAGTGCGGACGAAGAGCGAAAACAGACGTAGAGATTCTTTTGATCGATCAGGGCGCGAAGATTCGTGGACTGGATGAGTATTTTCAGTGAGTATTACAAGGAGCAAAACCAGGATAAAACGATCGTAACATATCCGGTGTTCGGAAAATATTCAAAAAGAAGAAATGGAGCGACCGGTGAGAGTGCACAACGCGGAAAGCGCAGCAGCAGAGGCTCCGGCAGGTGGAGGAGAGGCAGGGGAGATGCCGCTTCTGACTGTTTCCTAGAAAATAGCGGAGAAAATGCGAACTCATAAAAGTTAAAAGATAAGGTATAGCCACATTCATAGTGGATAGTGGTTTATAATAGCGGATAACGCATGTTGGTCTCGAAGACAGCACCTGGGGGTGAAAGGAGTTATGTGAAAAAGGGAAGATTTTTCACAGATGTTCAGGGAGAGGCTTTATAGATGGCAGATGTACTATCTCAAAGCCGCCAGATGCACTTTGAAATCATGCAGGACGGACCGCCTAAAGAGGAGAAGGCGGAGCGGAGGTTGCAGGAGGTTTCGGCTCAGGAGACGAAGAAAGAAGAAGTTCCACTCTACGAAGAAGGCGAAGACTCATTATAGTAAGCAGATTTCTACAGTCCAAGAAAGTTTACCAAAGAGAAGATTCGTTTATTGAAAAGTATCTTTGATAACTATGCCTCGTATCCTGACTTCGCAGGTCAACGGAATCTTTCCGTACCATGACGGATATTACTAGAGTTGAGGAAAACCCGATATTACGAATATGTCAATGCTTCCATGAGAACGATTGTATGACCATCGTGATACGCATGTGGAGGACAGAGGAAAGAGCAATGTGCCGTTGATGGCATGGCATGGGCCCTGCACCACCGACCTTGGCGGTCATATGCTCGGCGGAAATGGATTCGGTGATGAAGACGGACGGAGACTCATGTTATACTGGATGTCGAGATGGCACTCTAGAAGTGATCATGAGTATATCGTTCATGCTCTCGGAGACGGATCAGTAATTATATCTAAATGCCGAGTTTAAGATTTCGAAAGTGAGACGAACCCTTCCATGGTAGAAGTCGGCTTGATGAGACCGTTGTCATTGTTGTTTTGAATGTGGATATCTCGGGCTTATGCGATGGAGAGAATGTCATCTGTCTTCCCGGAACGCTTCTGGAACACATGTTTAAGATTATTGATAACCGGAAACGACCTGGCGAGGGGCTTCGCCTAACGAGAATAATCCAGGACACCATCATGCAGCATCTCCGCTCTCGGAGTTCCCTTTAACAGGACAGCTCGGCTTGAGAAGCCTCGATATCGAAGACCTGCAGTATCACCTGCAGTGTGGCGACGCCACCGGATCTGAATAAGAGAAGCGATTCTTCCGTTGCTTTACGTCGAAGACATTGCCTTTGGTTCACTGGCAAGATGATGGGTGCTTTTAAGAAAACATCGCGCTCCACTGAAGAACGTATTGATTGAAAGAAGAAACGCCGAAAGAGATGATATAGAGGCTTATGGGACGCACCGGAAAGAGGAAGACGAAGCGAGGACTGACTAACGGACCGAACAACAACATGGATCCGGAGGAAGCACAGGAACTCCTGGACATGTATCTTTCCCAGATGTGAGAGGGAATGAGGAGATGCTTTTAGGTGAATACACTCTACAGACATGAGAAACATGAAGCATGACAGGAGAAACGAAGATGGCAAAAGATTTCGTTGGTAGACGATGGTTCAGCGTTCATGAATGATGATTAAGAACTGACTAAGGGCGGATTTTGCAGATTGTGTACTTCGTGGAAGCAACAGGACATGGGTGCGAAGCGGTAAAAAGTTCGAAGTTAGTAGAATCCGGATCTGGTCATCGCTGGACATCACGATAGCCGAATATGGATCGGTTTGCAGGCTCGGAAGAAGATTAGAGAAGCGCATCCGGATGCAAAGGTGGCTAGGTGCAGCATATCGAGCAGTGAGGAGGCGGTGGTCGATGCCATCAAGTCCGGTGCGAAGGGATTTCGTGGAAAGCCCTTCAATGCTGAGCGTACCGTCACAACGGCAAAGACGATTTTGGGGTGTTTGAAAAGAGAGTAGAGGAAGAGGTATGTCGTTTTTAAATCTCATCTCGATATCAGCGCCTCGGGTCTAGTGCACAGAGCGTCAGATGGACATCGCCAGTGAGAACATCGAATGTGGATACTGACGAGAACTGGGAAACTCGGCGGCGCTACAAGAGGAAAAGATGTCATTTTGGAAAGCGCCAGGTGTCGCTCTCTCAGCAGGTAAGTCATTCTGTAATGCGGCAAAATGGCAAGGGCTGTCGTGACAGAATGCCGCGTTAGAGTGCAGGCTGTGGACGGACGCATCGCGAGATGAAGCGGCACCATCATCCGAACCATCCTGGATGCGCGATCAGGATTTACGGCGTGATGTGAACCATCCGAATCGTGGATGTCCTGAAGGAAACCATTGATTCCATGTCTGCAACCCGTTCTTATGAGGCAAATGTCACGGCATTGAATGCATGAAGACTATGGCGCAAAGAGCACTGGATATTGGAAAACAAGGATACATCAGATAGTTGAGTTTGTAGGAAAATAAAGAGTATGACAGATGGAAGCTACGAGCTCAATGAAAGTCGGAATTCGACGAGTCTAGGGCGAGTATTATGCGAATATCAGCCTGTCTATCGTGCAACAGCAGTATCCACACTTCTGGCACGAAGGTGAAAGCATACTTACTACGGACCGTACAGGTGATGACAGCAAGATTTTGACGTGTACTCGAACTGCAGGTTGGAGCTGAAATCGCGGCTGTAAAAGGGCTCAGCGGGAGAGCGTTGATGTGCTCCCGAAATGATGTGCGTGTCATCGTTTCTGATGATGATGGGAGCGGAAATCAGAAGAAGAATTCGTGATGGACGAGATCAATGCTACCAGTGCGATTCGGGACGCCATGAACCAGATGATGGAGCTCGCTACGCACCGTCCGAATTCTAGGGCACGACTGTGGGATATCGCACCCTGATTTCGCTACGAGATTGACGACGGAAAATGCGTTTGATAAAAGTAGTTGGCATTAACGGAACGGTAGAGTGTCGTCATTCACTGACGACCTGGAGATATGGAAGGGAAACTGAGCGAATTTATCGTATCACGTCCGCAGACCCAGGAAGCGTCTTCTCGAACCAGTTTCAAAGCGCAGGTCGGGCTGGAAGAGGGATGACGATGGAGCATATCCGACCGATGATTCGGCAGATTCCGGAAGAGCAGAAAGAAGAACCGGCCCGGCAGTGGAAGCTGTAGCGAGGCAAAGCCGGAAGAAAGTACGCAAGCGGAGGCGACACCGGCTCCGGCAAAGTCGTCGACCGATTGACCAGGCGACGTGCGGATGGCCAGTCTCTGGTAAAAGTCCCAGCATAGAATGGAAGAGAGTCAGCCCTTCGGAAACAGACAGATATGCAGTCAAAGCGCAGCGGTGGCAAGCTTCACGCGCTTTGTGAAACGACAGCAGCCGTTCCCTGTAGAGCAAGCTCGCTCCGCAGCCGCAAACTCGGCACTCCCAGCCGCACCATCAAAGCTGCGCCGTTGCTCCGCAGTTCGCGGCGCAAGTGCCTCGTCCAGCCCGTCCGGCGTCGTGATGAACCGCGATGGACCCTGATGACCGTGCAGCTTCTTACCAGATGCAGCAGTCTCAGAATCAGATGATGGAATTGATTCGGGACCTGCAGGAGGAAAGAAGGCGAAGGCGGTGTCTGAGCTCAGCATCATTAAACCTCTGAATTCCAAGGAATTTCAGGAGAGGAGGTGAAAGAGGAGAATCGCAACCGTGGAACTCTTGATGAAGGTGTCGCTGGAGATTTCGCGGTTGAAATCGAAGCATCCAGGAAACTGGCATACGACATCTTGAATTCACCCAGGGCTCTCTGCTGTCTCGATAAGATGGCAGGAGAGCAGGCAGACCCTGCGTAAACGGGGAGTGTCTGCCGAGGGAGATACCGTAGTTGTCAGAGGATACCTCTCGGTATCCGTATTACGGAGAATTCTGTTGTAAAGACATCAATCAGGAGTAGTTTATACTGACTGCGAGGATGTCTTCCCGTCTCCGGCTTCCTTCTTTCTCGCCTCGCACCGGCGCTGTACTGAATCGCACATGATCGGGGTTACGGTCAGGTTTTCAAAAGGTCGCTATGAAGGTGGCTGACCAACATACGATAGCATGAAGACAGACAGCTGTCAGACCCTTCGCCTGGAGAAGGAAAACCGCTGTCTACTTCCCGGGTCCAGGAACAGAGGGGTCCGGGCTTGATCAGTGAACCAAAGGAGACGCAGGAGGAAGAAGGAAGAAGGAAAGCCCTCGGAGGAGACTCATCCGATTTAGTGGAAGAACTGGCGATTTTCCGCAGCTTTCAGAAAGCGGCGCCCGACAGGGAAGAAGAAAGCATGTCACGGAAAGGAGCCCGGATGATCGGTCGAATTCATTAACGGGTTTAAACGGCGGTCCGTGCCAACACTGGAAATTGATTTATTCGATCACTCTGAGTGTGCACTGTTCCCGTCTATTGTCATTATGATGACTTTCTACGAGTGACCACCACCATCCTGTCTTCACGAGAAATGTACGGGTGTGTAGCAACCCGCTGAATGGCGCATGGTTCTGGCGATTGGCTGACTTTTATATATCTGACGACTGACCATCAATCAAGATTACTACGGTTTCATCAACCCTGGCAAGCAGGGACGATGCACGGTGACAGGCTGGACTGATGGGGAAGGATATGAAGAGCGATGATGCCCGAAATGCACGGAAGATATGCACCCTGGATCGCTTTTAGTAGTGCGAGTGAGGTTAGCGCAGAAAGATCCGAAGGAATCTCCGACGTGGTGCGACGCCCGCCTTTCATGCGACCTCCGCAAGAATTAAAAGAGGCTTTGGCTGCAGGCTTGACGGCCGGTTTTCCTTCGACTTGATGTCGCTGTCTCCCACGACACTGATGATGCGATGGGGATGGTTATGCTCCGCTTGCCGAGCGTATGGTGATCGATGCCCTTCGTTGCTTTGCCGTTTACCACCGATCGGCTGACTGAACCTGGTTCTGCTGCGGTACAGCCCGATGCACGTGAGCATGCAGAAGAAAGGAAAGTGAAATCTATGCTAAGCGGCACTGAAAATTTTAGATACGCGATCCAGGACCTTCATGCGTTGCACTTAGGATCGCGCTACGTTTCTCCTCATCAGCACGGTTTTAGTATCGTCGTAGCTATTTTGCAGCGGCGTTATCGCCAATCAGTCGAGCATGACGCTGAGCCGGCCCAGTGCTGATTGCGATTATTCTTTTACCGGCAGTTCTCGTGAGCACGCCCTGAAAGCACGACGCAGGACTTTCTCAGTATGGTTCGCCGCTGCTCGGGAGGATAAGATGCGTCTTGTCTACCTATTGTGACAGCGAATGAGCGGAGCGGTTGTATTCATCCGATTTTCGGCAGAATTATCCCTTGCGGGCAAAGGGCCGCTTTGATTCTTTACTCATCCTTTCTTTGCTTATACGCGGGAGGGTATTTATGTTGCGCCGACGAATTTCACCGAGTACGCTTGGCGTTTTCAAGGAACTTTTTGTCGGACTCGTCTGCGCTTTGATGATGATTTGACCTTTCTTGCCCTACGTTTCCACCTGTGATGGATGCGGGCCCAGTACGGCGCAGGTTTTCGATCCGCAGAGCAGCACAGGCGACAGTCAGTACCGGACCCGGTCACGCTGTCTTTATGCTCCCTTCCTTTCGGTGGATGGGCATCCGTTTTCTGGAGATTCTTCGAACGATTGACTTGAATCCGTTCGGGAGGTACTGTCGACCCTCCTGATGCCGAAATTGATGATGAGCTTTTTGTTTCTTCCATAATGACTGGAGCTTGTTCCCATTATGGGAATTGAGCTCATGACGGAGGTGTGGCATCTGGTATTTTGATGCGTGTCATCCCGGTAAATTATCAGTGAATTTCCAGTTGAAGATTGCACTGCGACGACGATGATGTATTTTTTCTCCTGGTTCCGATGTTGGAAGAGTGAACGATATGATCAACGCGCCTCTGTTTATTTGGAAAGGTCATGGATTATTGTGGTGCGCTATTTCTTAGTAAGAAATGATGAAAATTAAAAATCATTAAAAATAGTGCAATTAAATCATGGAAGTTTTGTTCGCTTTAGTAACTTAGGAGCGGAACTTTTGGCAGAAGGAGAAGAAGAGGCAGACGGCGGAAGATCTGAAGCGCCTTCCGCGAAAAAGTGAGCGACGCGAGAAAAAGAAGGTAATGTTTTCAGTAGAGATATCGTCACCGTAGTGGTTCTTTTCTGGTGTGTTCTATGCCGTGCGCAGCTTGCTTCCTTTTATTTATAAGGACTTGCGTAATTTTCTTTCCTTTATCCTGGAACTCGTTGCAGAGAAAGAGCCAGTCTCCAGCCAGGTGTATTATTATTTCCTTTTGGCTCTTTTGTAGTGTCCGGCACTGCCGCTTCTTCTGATAACGATGCTTCGGAACCCTTTCCAGTTTGGTACAGACACGCTCAACGTCGGTTTTCCAAACTGCTTACGCCGAAGCTTTTCCTGACTGAGTCCCTCGAAGGGAATTGCACAGAGTATTTTTCCAGGAGGAATCTTGTAGAGCTCTTAAAGTATATTGAAGATTATCATTCTGATTACTTTCCTGTATTCTATCTTAAAGGCTGACATTATTCCCTATATCGAAGATGCTGCACATGGATATCCGGAACCCGCCAGTGCCCTTTTAGCTACGATGTTTGATCTCATTACACGGGTCTGCGGCGTGTTTCTCGTGATTGCGTTCTTTTGATTTCATGTATCAGAAATGGCAGTATGAATCCGACCTTCGTATGACGAAGCAGGAAGTGAAGGATGAATACAAGCAGTTGGAAGGAAACCGAGATTAAGGGTAGGATGAAGCAAGTCATGCGTTCCAGAGCGAACCAGAGAATGATGCAGCAGGTACCCGATGCGGATGTCATCATTCGAAACCCGGAACACCTCGCGATTGCCATAAATATGATCCGGATAAGAATCTTGCGCCTGTGGTTCTTGCCAGGGACAGGATGAACTGGCTCTGAAGATTGTTGAAGGGAGAAGAACATCATTACCGCAATAGAGAATAAGCTGCTGGCGAGGCGATGACACCCTCTGCAAAGGGACAGGAAATCCTGGGGATTTCTAGCGCGCAGTGGCTGAAATTTTTAGTTTATATTTATCGGAAAGAGAATAGACAGGATATTTTAGAGGCAAAGGAAGAAGATAGGATATAAGAAGATTTTTGCAAAATTCAGTGAGTACTCTTCGTAAATGGTGATTATATTGCTGATTATTATCTCGCTGCCGCCCTGGTGACGTGGCGATAGTAGTCAATATGGCCATCTTATGATGATTCTGGTCATGACGGATGACGATTCGGGAACCGCTTGAGCTGATCTCTCCTCTTCTCCTGATTACCACATTTTGTTCCGTTTGGGAATCAATGTCTCTCACAACCAGAAACATTTTGACCAGAGGCGGTTCCTCCGGTGCCATCATTACAGTGTTCGAGACTTCGTAGTACAGGGCAATGTCGTGTCGGTTTGATTATTTACTTAATCAGTCGTCCTCATGCAGTTTATCGTCTATTACAAAGGGCGCGGAGCGTATCCGAGGTTGCGGCAAGATTCAAGCTCGATGCGATGCCCGGTAAGCAGATGGCCATGTGATGCCGATCTTTCTTCCGGTATGATTACGGAGAAACAGGCGAGAGATCGGAGAACGAAGATTCAGACAGAATCGGACTTCTACGGCTCTATGGACGGTGCGACGAAGATTGTAAAGGAGACAGCGTGATGTCTCGTCACCACTGCAATCAACTTAATCGGCGGAAGTATCATCGGAATCATCCAGTCGGGTCAGCCCATCGGGAACCGTGCTTTCCACCTATTCTATTGCGACCGTCGAGGGATGGTCTGAGTTGGACAGATTCCCTCTTCTGATTTCGGTATCTACTCGGTATGATTGTTACGAGAGCGGTTTCCGAAGGCTCTTTTGAATGAAGACGTTTCAAAGCAGTTTACGCAGCAGCCGCGGGCAATGATTATTACGGGTATTGCCATGATGGTATTGGTTCTTGTTCCGGGAATGCCGATTTTACAATTGCTCCCGATTTCCGGAGGACTCATTGCCGTAGGCTATTACCTGGAAAGAAAGATCAAAGAGGAGCCGGATCAGGCGCGGACAGAAGGAGAAGGTCTCCTTTCCGCTGTGGGAGAGGAAGCACAGCCTGAGGCACAGAGCGGAGAGAAGAAGGAAGAGGCGCCGCAGAGTGAGGAAGATTTCTATATGATGTGAACAATGTCTACAATCTTCTGCAAGTGGAGCCGATTGAGATGGATTTCGGCTACAGTCTGATTCCGCTTGCCGACGAGTCGGTCGGAGGACGCTCGATTCAGCGTATCGTTATTTTCCGAAGACAGTATGCGCAGGATATGGATTTTGTTGTTCCCTCGATTCGCCTTCGATTCTTCGAGCCTGGGAACAAACGAGTATAGTATCAAAGCTAAAGGGCGAAGAGATTGCAAAGGGAGAGATTTTAACCGATTATATGCTTGCTCTGGAGCCGGATGAAGTGGAGGAATCGATAGACGGTATCGAAACGATAGAGCCGGCTTACGGGATCTCTCCAAGTGGATTCGGCCCGGAAGTGCGGGAGAGGGCGGAACTCTACGGATACACGGTTATCGACCCGCTGGTTATGCTTTCTCATCTTCGGAAACGATTAAGCGCCATGCCTATGAACTCATGACGAGACAGGAAGTCGTGCGTCTCGTAGAGAATCTGAAAAACGGCGCCGGAACTTTGCGAAGAAGCTCTCGAGTGTAATCAGCTATAATCTTCTGCAACGTATCCTGACGATGTCTTCAGCGAAGGCATCTCCATAAAGACCTGGAGACCATTGTAGAAACCCTGCTGAGGCAATCAGTGAGAACGGTCTTCCGGCAAAGGATCCGGATCAGATAGTAGAGAAGGTTCACAGCCTTGAAGCGCACCATTACGAGGATGTACTGCGAAGACGGGAACATGAAGGTGATTACCCTGGATGCCGCCCCTGAGCGTGACCATGAGAACTCCTGGCAAGAGGGAGGGCGGGCTTTATCTCGCACTGAGTCCGGAGCTCTTACAGAGCCTGATCCGGCAGGTTGCGAAGAAAAGCAGAAATTTACCAATCTGACCAGTCCGCCGCTGATCTCACCTCGCAGGTGATGCGTATTCATTTTTATCATCTGATTGAGCAATTTTATCCGAATATACGGGCGCTCCTTCATGAAGTGGCGAGCAACGCACAGATACAAGCCATAGGTAGTCTTTCGTCTGGAAGAGGATATGGAGGAAAAGGGAACTGCGTGAGAGAAAACACGCTAAGGTTTAAGCTGAAATCCGGGAAAAAGAGGAGTCCATCTTGAATGCATTAAATTACCCCGCTTTAGAGGAAAGACAAATGAAGAACTGTTTACACTGTATAAAAGAAAACCCATGCGCAGGAAGTGAAGCAGGAGCCGACCATGCGCTATGTTTACATCGTCGCCCCATCGCATACCAGATGCGGGAGATGTATCATGACTTTTATGCAGACCGATGACATCGTAAATGACAGGGTCATCGAAATCATGCGCGCAATAGAACGCTATGATGAGAGTCGACAATAAATTGAAACCATATTTCCAGGCGTATTCGAGGCATGCGTAATTGATATGATGCGGAAGAATGATCGACTTCCCAGGAAACTTCCATCGGGACAATCGTACTGATAGAGACCGCAACGGTAGAGCTGAATAGCCGTCTGGGCAGAGCGCGCCTACGGATGAAGAACTGGCGGATTATCTCAACATGAATGTCAAGAAATTGCAGAAGATTCAACGGATGAGCACATATGGTGAATGTGCTGTCTTTGGATATGACCTATGATGAAGGAAAGTGAATTCTTTCTACAGATTCCGTCAGCGGACCACAGGCACAGCCGGAATTCAGTTTCATTCAGAAAGGAAAATGTCTCGTGCCTTTACGGAAGCGATTGAGTCTTTGCAGGAGAAGGAAAAGCCAGGATTTCCTTTACTATGTGGAGGAACTCAATATGAACCAGATTGGTGAGAGTGATGGAGATTTCCCAGCCCAGAGTTTCTCAGCTTCATAGCATTGCTCTTCGGAAACTGAGAAAGTACATGGGAGACCCGGGAAATCTAGGAATTCCTGCTCGTCCGAAAATCAGGAAAAAGTCTTATAGAAAGTAAAAAGAGTCCGATAATCAAGAAGCGAGATATGCTTTTTCTGTGGAAAGAAAGCAGTTGTATCGTGGGTAAGATTTAGGCCTTTTTGTGTGAAAAAGAGACTTTTGTCTGAAAAGAAAGGACGAACAATGTATCAAGGCTTTTATGATTTTGGCATCGCATGATTACCCAGAGAAGAAATCTGAATACAATCAGTAACAATATGGTGAACGTCCAGACCGCAGGGTATAAGAAGGACACTCATGGTCAGTACTACTTTTAAAGAAGAGATGATGATTCGTACCGGAAAGTACAATAAGAAAAACTCCGAAGATCTGGCTATTGCGTCCCGAATTAAGTCCGCGGCAAGAACCTATACGGATTATGAGCAGGGCGCGTATGAACAGACAGACGGTATCTATGATACCGCACTCGGCGGAAACGGATTCTATGCAGATTCGGACGGACAAAGGCACGATGTATACCAGAAGCGGAAAATTTCTCCGTAAATGAAAAATGGCGTTCTGGAACCTCGCAGCATCGGTAAGGTGCAGAGTGAGGATGAAAAGGATATCGTGCTTCCGAACGATAATTTCCTATCGATCCGGATGGCATCTATGACCCGCAGAGTACCGGAACAACCCGTACAGGGTATATGGAAAAATAAAAAGTAGTGGATTTTCAGGATTATACTGCACTCCATAAAGAAGATAACAATATGTTCTCTACTACGCAGGCGGAACTTCCGAAGCCCGCCGGAACGACGATCAATTGGAAAAATGCTGGAAAAGTCCAATGTCGATATGGTAGGGAGATGACGACGATGATGAGCTCACAACGTTCTTTGCAAAAGTGCGGCACAGATGTTAAAGATGTATGACTCGGTGATGAGTAAGGCCAGTTCGGATGTCGGACGTTTGTATAGAGGGATAGATAGATGAATATGTCATTTTATGTCGGTGCCCTAGCAACGGCAAGCCAGAAGAAATTGGATGTGGTCAGCAACAATCAGCCAATATCAACAACAACGGGTTCAAACCCAAGAATGCGATTTTTCTCGGAACTCATTAATTACAATCTGAACGATTCTCCGGAGCCAAGACAGAGTTAGCAGAGCAGTGAACAGTCATGTAGTGCGAACCAATACCGAGTACGGAATACAGCCTGCCTTCACCACGACAGGACAGCAAACGACTATGCTATCGAACGGACAATGCGTTCTTTAAACTGAAGGATCCGAAGACCGGAGAAATCAGTTATACCCGGAAACGGACACACTCGGCGCAGGTGAGCGCTTTCCGGATGGGAAGTTTTATCTTCTACCGAATCCGGAAAGAACGTCCTCGATGCATGGAGAGAGAGGATGCTGGCTGGACGATTCTGCACTGAAAGTGATTGCAGCGCGGGAGCGAAAATGCCGGGACAGGCAGCACCACGCGACACAGACCGGAGAGGATTTGAAGACAAAAGATTGGGGTTTATAACAATAACTTATCCCAGTCGATTAGTAAGTGCAGTCATGAATTTGCCATTCGCGCCGGAGACATGTAAGCATCGTGGACAAACTGCTTGAAAAACCGGTGCGAGCAGGAACACTGAAGCTTCCGGAACGGATATGGCGAAGGAGATGACCTGCCTCATCGAGAGTCAGAGAGCTTTACCATGCTCTTTAAAGATGGTACTAGACTCTGATGAAGTAGGAAGGGACGATTAACCAATTAAGAG
>BNJU01001628.1_pt1 | contig 46976 bp, 57 predicted proteins | sample 8539281 | NCBI WGS metagenome assembly BNJU01 (sample SAMD00202456, study PRJDB9452) | human saliva metagenome | isolation source: human saliva | place: Japan
GTTATGAGCTTGATCGCGCCGAAGATGCACTGGGCGATACGTTGAGGGGAATCGTTCCCCTCACGACGGTGAAGGTCGCTTGAGTCGACGGAGTCTGATAAGGCAGTGGCCGGGTCGAGCATTGAGCGCGGCCCGGCCTTGCTGTTGGTCAGAGGGGGCGTGAGCGTGAGTGAGCATCAATAGTCGAATCAAATGATGACGCTCACGATGCTATCCTGAATGTGGAGGTAGCTATGAGAACCACTGTGACACTCGATGATGATCTGCTTGCGCGCGCCGAGGAGCTGACCGGGATTAGAGAACGATCCGCTTTGATCAGGGATGCGGTAGAACTCCTCGTTCGCATTGAGAGCGGTCGGCAGCTCGCTGCGCTCGGTGGCAGCGATGCTGCGGCGGAGGCTGCGCCTCGGAGTCGAGAGCGCGCATGAGAGTCCTCGTTGATACGAACATCTGGATCGATCATCTGCGGAAAACTGAGCCGGTTCTGGTTGATCTGCTCGAGCGTGACCAGGTGTGCGTACATCAGAGTGTCATCACTGAACTCGCGTTGGGGAATCTCAAGAATCGATCGATCTTCCTGAAAGCGCTTGAGCGCTTGATGATCGTGTGCAATGTTGATGATCGGGGCGTGCGGCATCTCGTCGAGGAGCGGCGCCTATGGGGGAGGGGCCTCAGTGCTGTCGATGTGGCACTTCTAGCGAGTGCTGTCGTAACCCCCGGTGTGGCGTTGTGGACGCGTGATAAGCGCCTGCGCCAGGCTGCACGTGACATGGGCGTGTTGGCGGACCTTGACTGAGGGGTTCGCGTCTCTTTCGAGGCAGTGGCCGGGTCGCGCGAGGGGGCCTGCATGTGGGAGGAGTTCTACGCGCGTGGAATTATGGGGTTGGCGTGGGGTGAGATCAGAGACCTGACTGTCTATGCGCATAAGGAAGATCTGAAGGCGCAGATGCTCCAGACCTATCCCGAAAACGGCACTCAGAAGAATGACATTCACGCCCTGTGGCAGTTTGCGAACGAGATGAAGCCGGGTGATGTTGTTTTTGTGAAGAAGGGACGCTCGGAGATCCTCGGGCGAGGAGTTGTTGCGGGTGACTACGTCTATGATGCTGAGGGAAGCGATTTCCGGAGCGAAACTCATCCTGCGGGCGGTCCGTGGCGATACAAGTAGTCGCAACAAAAAGCCTGATATTCTGCCCCTGTGCTTGCTGGTCGAAGGGGTGCTTTTTCGACCACTGGCGATCCGACATGGCGTTCCCCCTGATCACAGGGGGCACGACACGCCGGGCGTTAGAAAGCACCAAGCGCCATAAGGTGTATTAAGACCCGACTCGCGCGCAAGCCGAAACAACCCAACACCACCAGTTAGAAAGGACAGTGTCATAGGGTGTAAGCAATTTGTGGGGTAGCAGTGCTGCTGGAGGGGCTGGTTAGGGGTTTAACCGGTATGCCTGAAGATCCTCGGGCGTAATTTGCTCCGACGGCACAAGCTGATAGTGTTCCTCGCGTCTGATTCGAAGCTCACCGTCCTGAAGAGCAAGCTCGAACAACGCAATCAAGCCGTCATCCGCAAACTGAGCAGCAATTGGACGTGCAATCATGGATGGCCACCTGTCAGCGCACACAGCGAGGTCTTGCTCCGCCTGTGTCACGCCAATTTCATCCTTGCCGCCCTTTGCCTGTACCGGCAAATGTACTGCCTGCCGCCACCGTCGACGCCAACGTAGATCTCATCAATTTCCACCTGCCCGATACCCGGCGCTGTTGTGCGTAAGTGGTTCTGGAGGGAGTAGGTGGTGATTCCCAAGAAGATATCAATGAGTCGGTTGTAACGAACCAAGGCGAGCAGAGCCTGCTCATCACCGAGCGCAGAGGAACGAATAATCTGCGGAGTTGCGTCCGGAATTTTGATGCAGGCGAGAGAAGGATTTGGAATGATTCGAACCTGTTGTTTCACGAGCTCGAACTGGTACTCAGCTCGTCCTTTTCCTCGAATAATCCACTGCATGCCCTCCGGAGCTGCTGCGCGTATGCTCTCGGGAAGCGTGCGGCGATAGCGGAAAGCGTAGATGAGATCTCCGAGGTTTTTAGGTGCTCGAACATTGAGTTCGTTCGCTGCTTCAAGGGAGCTCATCCCTCTTCCAGATAGATGTTCTGCCATCCTGGAAGTGTTTAAAGAAGATCCGTTCCAAGATGAGTGAATACAGATCCGATGAGGCTTCTTTGACCATCAGCTATTTCCTATCACGTTGGGGGATGACACGTTCTTCGATCCCGTAGTACTTTTCTGCTTCACTGGCGTTCATTGAGAGAAGCGCCGGGTTACCGAGTTCGATGGTCGAGCCACGAGTAGGCGTGATGTTGTCTGCCTTCAGAAGGGCTGAACCAATGGCCCGCCCGAGGAGAGCCGGAACTGAATTTCCGATCTCGCGGAATCCATTCCACTTCGTGACGTGGAATCGGAACCAATCGGGATAACCGTGAAGGCGCGCCGCTTCTCGGACGGTAATGACGCGGGGGTATGTCGGGTGGATCGGACGCGGCGCGGTAAAAGCGCCTCGATCAGAGGCAGTTCCTGCGCGCAGCGTGTTGCAGATGCCCGCAGGGTTTAGGCGAAGGAAATGTGATACGGGCTCAACATCACCCGGTGTCGTTGCATCGAAACGTTCAATTGATGTGCTTGTGTGATTCGTCCGATTCGATGAGGTCAACACGGAACGGTCAAAGTGGCGAGGGTGAGAGAAATCGTCCGCAGCAGTTGTTATGCCGCGCAGCTCTGCCGCGTAGTCCGAAGGCGTGCCGTAAACGACGTCGGATGCGGTGTCTCCTTCGAGGAGCTCGTTGATCGAGTGAGCGTCGGGAATATCCGAGAGTGCCTCATTGACGGAGGGGCCAAAGGGCAGCGCAGGATCGCTCGGGAGAGGCTTGTTTCGAATAGGCCGAGGTGTGAAAAGCGGTTCTGGATAGTGCGGGAGAGGCACGTCCTCGCGGGCGCCCAAAAGGATGAGACGCTTACGCGATTGTGGCGTACCATAGTCCGCCGCCTGCAAAACGCGATAAGGGATGAGTACCTGATACCCCCCATCAGACAGAAGATCTATAACTTCTGTGAGCAGTTGACGGTGCTTGCCGACAGTTAGACCCGCGACGTTTTCCATGAGGAAATGACGGGGCTGCAGTTCAAGAACCAAACGTACATATTCTTTCAACAGTGCGTTTCGAGGATCATCGATAGCGCGGCGGCCAATGAGGGATATCCCTTGGCACGGCGGACCGCCGGCAACCAGAGCAATCTCCCTGTCTCCGATCTCGGATTTGCTGCGAATCTCAGCGCCGGTGATGCTTGTAATATCCCGAGCGAAGGTCTTTCCGTACGGGAAGTTGTACTCGTGGACCGCTGCGTGAATGGGATCGTATTCGACTGCGGCCGAGATTTCGTATCCGGCTTGTTCGAGGCCGAGAGATAGTCCTCCTGCTCCTGCAAAGAGGTCTACGGCGAGCGGTCGTGTGTAGTCGAGTGGCATGCTCCGATGCTACAACGGTGCACCTTCATCAGTGGTTCAGGTCGCTATCACGTTGTTCATCTTCGGTGAACGAGAGGCGGTTTTCATGCAAGGCTTCTACGTGGATGTCTGGGCGTGTCATCCACAGGGGCGTTGGGCGCGGGGCAGTTATCCACAGGGGGCATCTGGCGGCTGGTAGTGGGGGAGTGCAAGGGCGTAGCGTGCAGGGACAACAACGCACCGCCCACCGATGGGAGTCCTCATGTTATGCGAATCTGCCGCGGTCTCCGCGTCCCTGAACAGTGCCTACGGCCTCGTCGACGCACTGCGCGGAATCCTCGCGTCTACCTCCTGCCCGCAATGGACAGGAACGGGAGGTGACTCCTACCGCGCCAACCGGGACGAGGTCGTCGCCACGGCCCAGGGTGTCCTTGACGATATCCAGGCGGCACTGGACCTGATGCCCTCCTTCGAGGCGGACGTTGCTGCCGCCGTGGCGGGTGGATACGACACGATGCCGACCTCGGGAATGGCGGGGCTATCCGGCGTACCGTGGGGGAGGCGGTAACCGTGGCCTTCGACCCGTACCGAGACGTCACTGTCGCCACCGGGGTGTTCAGCATTGACATCAACGAGTTGAACGGTGCGCACGCGCTTGTGACCTACGAGAAGCTGCTCGCGATCGAGCCATCCAAAGCCGCGCTCACCTGCGCCCAGTGGGACGTCGATGTGGTCCCCTTCGATGCCAGCGCGCTGTCTGGCGTGATAGCGACAGCTCTAGCCTCGCTGGACAACTTGGGCACAGCCATTGACGATCTTCTCTGGAAACTGAGGGACGCCGCGCTGACCTACGACGACGCAAACAGCTTTGCCTCGGTGTAGGAGGCTCTTCCCGGCAGTGCATCGGGGCCACAGCTTACCCTGCTCGGCATGGCCAGGTTGTATGCCACGGGAGGCCTCGCGGGCGCGGTGTCGAGCTCCCTCTTTCATAGGCAGCAGGACGTGGCAAATGCCCTGGGGGTTCCCTGGTTGGCGACGGTACTAAACCCTTCCATGGCATCGTATGCGGGAATCAGGGATCTGATGAACAGCGGAATCGACGGCCTCCTGTTCTTCACGCACAAGGACGACATGTCGGGCGCACAGTTCCAGTGCGACCTCGGCCGTTTCGCGCTCGACGTCAACTCGGTACCCGTCTTCAGGGACGTTGCGCGTGGCCTTTCATTCTTCGGCTTCGGGATCAGCCAGGACCTCAACTCCACATCGACGGCCCCGGCCTCAGGCGTAGCGGCACTCGCCGCCGCGTGGTGGACCGGTTGTCGGAGGGAGAACGGCGCGAGCTACGGGGTCGTGGTCAAGTCAGCCAGCGGAGACATGCGTGTCCACTACGGCGGAATCGGCATGAAGAAATGGCCAGGTGAGCTTCGTTAGCGAACGACTGAGACGCAGGAGTCGATGCCGGATGCGGCACCCGACACCCACTACGAGGGGGCGCCGACCTCATCGAGCACATCGTCGACATGCACGGCGGCGACGCCAACAACGGCGAGATCGCTATCGAGGAACACGTCACGACGGGGGAGGACGGGACGCAGACGCGCTCGTGGACCGTTGATATCCGCGGCACGCAGTCCTTCACAGTGGGCACGGATGGACCGCAGGACATGCTCACCAACCTCCAGGGCGTCGGCGGCATGGACTCCGACCAGTTCTACGCCATCCAGGAGGCGATGAAAGACGCCGGAATCGCGCCGGGCGAGGCCGTCGAGTTCGCCGGGCACTCCCAAGGCGGCATCATGGCCGCCCAACTGGCCGCCGACCCGGCCGTACGCGAGCACTACAACGTCGTCTCCGTCGTCACCGCCGACTCCCCGACAGCCACCATCGCACCGACCGACGTCCCCGTTCTCTCCTATGAGAACTCCGGAGATGTCGTCCCAGGCCTCGACGGGTACGCCACGCACGGAGAGAACGTCACGACCGTCATGTTCCACGACTACGAGGCCACGTGCGACGCCTCCGCCCACGTGCCCTGCTAGCACTCCGCCTCCGTGTACGTGGACGAGATCAGAAGCTCCCTGAACGCGGCCGACACCTCGTCCGACACCGGCCTCGGCGCGCTCGCGGCCGCCGAAGCCCGACGCACCCAGGCCCTGGGATTCACCCCCAGCACGCGCACGACCATCCACCACTACCAAACGAAGCGCATCACCCAGAGGTGATGCGCTTCGAGAAAGGAGGACAGGCTCAGTCGCGGTCGGCCTTCTTGTCCCGCAGGACGCCCGACACGACGGAGGTAACCACCGAGGTGATGACGGCGCCCGCCAGGCAGGACAGGAATCCGCCCGTCGTCATGGGGATGCCCAGCGACGTGGACAGCCAGCCCGTCAGGGCAAACAGGAGAGAGTCCGTCACCAGTGCAAACAGGCCGAACATAAGGAGGTACAGAGGGAACGCCAGCGTCTTGACGACGGGCTTGATAATCGAGTTCACCAGCGTGAACACGAAGGCAATGACCGCCAGGGCGATGACGCTTTCCGATGCCGTCGTCGACGTGATGGAGATCGACGGAACAAGGAGGGTGGCGGTGTCATATGGGCGTAGCCCCTCGGTGGTGTGCCGTGAAATATCCCGCCGCCAGCGCCTTACCCCAGGCACTGGCGTGGAGGTGTTTTTCGCTCACCCCCACAGCCCATGGGAGAGAGGAACCAACGAAAACACCAACCGACTCATCCGCCACTACCTACCCAAAGGGACCCCCATCACCAGCCACCAACCCTACCTCGACGCCATCGCCTACGAGCCGGGCAACTGCCCCAGAGCAACCCTCGGCTACCGCACCCTCACAGAAGCATTCAACCAACTCATTGCTACCACCCATCGACACCGCCCTCAGCGTCTAAACATAGTAGCTCTACTAACTCCAGCGGCGACTCGTACACGCCGAGACGCCGACATAGCATGCTCCGGTCATCTCGAATGAAGAAGAACCTATACAAAGCTTCTCACGATCAAGCCGATTTACCCTAGCTCCGGCGAGAATCAATGCGAGTCCTCCACCGTTCAGCTTGTAATCACTTGGACGGCACGAGGGTTTGACAGTTACAGCAGACTATTAACACAAACAGTGATAAAATCCAAGAAAGTTCACTGAAGAACGGAGCGCCAATGTCAAAATCAGAAACCGGTAGCGGAGCTCGCTGGGTACGAGCCGCCCTGCAAGTGAACCCGTATTGCTACCACGGAAAACTAAGTCCAAAAATGTGCTTTAAAACGGAAGATCAATACAATAAAGCGCTGATTGACGAATGCAAAAAACTACAGATAGAAATTATTGCAATCACCGACCATTGGTGTGTCAGTAGCGCAGCCACTCTAATCGAAGAAGCAAGAAAATCTGGCATTACGGCACTACCCGGATTCGAAGCAAATTCGAGCGACGGGGTGCACATCCTAGTGATTTTCCCGGAGCACACACCTTTCGACAACATAAACGCAGCAATTGCTTTAGCTGGAGGCGACCCCGGACAAGAATCGGGACCCGGACTAAAGACAACTAACGCCATTATTGATGAGATGACAGCAAGAGGAGCACTGGCAATTCCCGCACATGCCAACATGGAAAATACAGGCCTCTTCAAACTTAAAGGAAAAGCTCTAGAGAAGGTGATCTACAACAAAAACTTGACAGGAATAGGAGTTTCAATTCTCGCCGATAACAAATTTGAAGAAATAGAAAAGAGGATTTTTAAACAAGAGAGCCCCTTCAACAGAACACATAAGCTCGCGAAAGTCTATGCAGACGACATTTCATCTCCGCACCAATTGAGTAAGGAGAGCGGAACAACCTGGCTAAAAATCACAGAACCCTCACTGGAAGCCATCAAAACCGCACTCAAGAGCCCCGACACGCGAATCCGTCTTAAAGAACCACAAAGCCTGCAAATTAAGTCAATTGATTCTATAAGTTGGGACAAGGGTTTCTTCGAAGGTGTTACGGTACCATTCAATCAGGAACTGACGACAATCATTGGCGGACGCGGGACCGGAAAGTCAACGATCATCGAAAGCATTCGTTACGCGCTCAATTTAAGTCCACTTACACCACAAATTGCTGAAGAACACAATTCCCTAATTGATGCCGTAATCAAAGCCGGCACAACAATAACACTGAAAGTTACAGGCGGGCTAGCATCAAGCAAAGAGTACGAAGTTCGAAGAACTGTAGGACTACCTTCATCGAACGTATATGACACAGATGGACACGCCACCGCATTCGAACCAAATGAAATTATTAGTGGCATCAGCATCTTTAGCCAACACGAGCTATCTGAACTCGCTCGACATGGTGATAAACTAGCCGAAATGGTTTTACAACTCCGGGGCAAAGACGCATCGCATTTCGATATCGGGCCAACGATATCAAAACTGGAAAGTAACTTAAGCCAACTCGAGTCAACCGAGCATAAACTTGATGAAATCGAGGATAGATTATCAGCGCGCGATAGACTCACTGAAATTATCACAGAGTACGAAACATCAAATCATGCTAAATCGATTCAAGAGCAAAACGAACTAAAAGCACACAAAGACCTGATTCAAACTACACGCACAGGCCTTCAAGAAATAATAACAAGTCATTCAACACATATCAACAATACAATCACAACTATCAACAATAGATTCCTCACAGAGATCACCGGTGACCAAAACGACAATACTGACCTAAACACACTAATTGACACTCAAATCAAATGCATGAATGATTACGCCTCGCAGGTTTCAACTTCGTTATCCGGGCAACTCTCAGACTTCAACCAACAAGTGCATGAATTTTTGACCAAACTTGACGAATTAGAAATGCAATGGGATAGCTCTTCCCAAGCAAAACTAAGCGAACTCGAAGCATCTATCGCATTGATTCAATCAAAAGGGATTGACATTCAACGATACAACGAGGCTAAGAGAGAGCTATCAGCGCTAGACAGGCTTGGAAACGACAAAGAGCAAATTTGTCGTACTCTTGATGATATCAACGACGAAAGGAACTCACTTCTGGCAAGCTTGGCCAAGTTGTCAGCTCAGAAAGTTCAGACACTGACACAGTGTGCAACAGTAATAAATAAGAAGCTGAATAAGCTTGTCGTGATCAAAGTAGACGAACACGAAGATATTGATTCAGCGTTAGAATTGATCAACAATAAGATTTCTGGTCGCAAAGATAAAATACGCAGAGCATTTGAATCAGATGGTTTCACCCTCCCTGCTTTCATCAACGATCTTCGCAAAGCATATTCAGAGAATGATGATTCTGGATTGGTGCAGCGCGGCATCACAGATGCACAACGTTCAAGTTTGATCACTCAAGGGGAATATCTAGTTCGACGACTCGAGCATATTACGCCGCGGATCTCACTCAGCATTTTGCTTAATACCGCTCAGGTCGGAAGCAAGGGCAACTTCAAGAAGTTATCTCAACTTTCGAAAGGTCAGCGTGCGACTGCACTTCTACTAATTCTGCTGGCCGACTCGGATAAACCGCTCGTCATTGACCAACCCGAAGATGACCTGGACAATCGTTTTGTTTATGACGGAGTAGTTAAACAACTTCGAAAACTCAAAGGTAAACGTCAGATCATTGCATCAACCCACAACGCGAACATTCCAGTTCTCGGAGATGCTGAACTCGTCTTAACTCTTCAGGCTAGTAACGACCACGCTGAGTTGGACTTAGATGCTGTGGGATCGCTTGATATCGTCTCTGTACGTAAAAACATCGAAAATATCTTAGAGGGAGGAGCTGAAGCATTCAGTTCACGTCGTCGGATTTATGGTTTTTAGATTGTCTCGCATTTTTGTGAGCTAACTTTGATGCGCCTCTATATCCAAGCTTGCTAAGTATGGTAGCAACTATTTTCTATGTTGACGTCTCAATCTGCTTGCGTGGAGATTTTGCAGCTTCCATTTTCCAATCAAACTTGAATGAACAATTCAAATTATCTTGTAAACTGCAATCTGTCGACATTCTCAACAATAAGCAGATTTGAATATTGAAGCCTACAAGGATTCGGCGGTGTCATAGGGTATAAGCAATTTGTGTGGTAGCAGTGCTGCTGGAGGAGCTGATTGTGAGCTGTCGTCGGATGCTAAGTGTTGAGGATCGCGCAGCGATTATAGTGGGGTTGAAGGCTGGCTTGCCCCAGGTGCGTATCGCCCGCTCGATTGGGTCTAGCCCCTCGGTGGTGTGCCGTGAAATCACCCGCCACCGGTGTCCTGGCGGCGTGTACAAGGCCCAGGACGCCGACAGAGCGGCGGGTTGCCAAGCGACGCCCCAAGAAGCGGCTCCTGGACCGCGGTAAGGTTGTGCGCCGCCGTGTGATTGCTGGTTTGTCCCAGGGGCGCACGCCCCTCCAGATCAGCGCACGCCTGAGCATGGAGGCATGAGGCACAGTGGCTCCTATGGACAATTCTCCCCACGCCCAAGGCCACACGATCAGCCACGAGGCTATCTACACGTGGATCTACGCCCACCCCAACAAGACGCTGATCGAGCACGGCATTTGCCTGCCCTCCAGGCGATGGATGCGCAAGAAACCCCCTGCAGGCAGGCACAAACCACCCATTGTCGGCATGCGATTGATCGATTGAAGCGCCCCGACATTGCCGACTGGATGATCCTGGCAACTGGGAAGGGGACCTCATCATCGGAAAAGATTAGGCCAGTGCGTGCGCGACCCTGGTCGAGCGCACCACACGCTGCCTGATCATCGTGGCCCGGCCTTTTTGTGTGCGCTGGCCTTGGGGTGTGCGACGCTGGCCTTGGGGTGCGGCGTCGGTGTCTTTAGCGGGCTTGGGGGAGCCTTGGCCCGAAGTGGTGCGCAAAACCTTAGAGCTGGTGGGGCGCTCTAGGCGCACCAAGAGGTCAATTTGCTTAGGTTCATAGCCCAGCGAGATGCTCACATCCTGTTGAAGGCGGCTGCGTAACGTAGACACCGTCCAGTCAATCTCGCACTCTTGAGACACGCTGGCATCAGCCTGAATCTGCAGGTGGCTTAAGGTGCCGCTAACCCACACCGTGCAGCGCTCCACCCCTGGCACGCCCTGCGCCCGCTCAGATAGGGCCTGTGATAAAACTTCTGGATCCAAGGTAGTGAGTAAAAGCCCCTCAGAGTCACTCAGGCGCATAGGTGAGGCCGCTACCCGGCGCGGAACCTGCATGAGAAGCAGCGCCAGACCACCAATGATGGCAAGCACTGAGGCCAGCGCAAACACGGGTAAAAGCCAGTTTGCTTGACTGGCGACGGCGCCCACCCGCCCCTGCTTGCTAGCCAGGTAGGGGGCGGCGTCGGGCCAAAAACGAGCCAAACCCAGGCCCGAAGCCAGCAGCCAAGCGGAGGCGGCCACCAAAACAAAGCCACAGATAGCCAGGACGCACCGGTTTAGCGGGGTGGAAACTGAACGCATAATCGTGCCTCCTTAGCTCGCGTGCTTGACGCGCACGCGGCTGCCTTTAATGCCCACCGGGGCGAGCATTTGTAGGGCCTGGTCAGTCTGCTTTTGGGCGGCCTGCTGCACGGGCTCTAGCTCATCTAGGACACTGTGGACGACGACGTTAACCCGCGAGCGGCGGGCAGTGGCCGAAACGGAGTTAGCGCCGCCCAGCTGCTCAACCTGTAGCCTCACCAGTTTGGCCAGGTCACGGCGTCTAACTGCGGTCTGGCCAGGAATATCGTCGGGGAGAATTTCGACGCGCTCAGGCCGCCCGGGCCATAGCGCCGCAATAATCATGATTAGGCCACAGGCCGCCACAACCCCGGCGGCAATAAGCGCTGCAGTGGAACCCAGCGAAGTGGATTTGATGGCTTCAAGCGCGTGTAGGGCGCGGCGCGGCCAGTAGCCGGTGATGAGCCGCTGGCCGGTCAGCCAAGCCCCCAGGCTTCCGCCGGCAAGCAGCAGCAGGGCTAGAACCACGCTGGAGCCACTGCGTGAGGGGCGGCGAATGAGTTTTGGAACTTTTCTCATTTCAGGTTCTTCCTGCCGGGGCTGGCGGGGTTAAGCCAGGAGATCTCAATATTGATCTTGCCGACGCTCAGCCCGGTCAGGTGCTCCACCCGGCTGCGTACATGTGCTCGCACGGCCTCGATTGTGTCCGCCAGTGGTGTGGGAAAAACCAGGCCTAGGTTCATGTGTAAGACGGCTACCTGCCCGTAGAGCTCACATTGGGCTTCGGGGCGGGAGGAAAAGTTGCGGCGGGCGCCGATGCCTAAAACCCCGCCGGCGTTGGAGCCAACATTGCCTGTTTCATAGGCGGCTTCGGCGGCAATTTTAGCCACGACTTTAGCTGGAATGGTGGTGGTGCCGCGCTGGGCGGTGCCCGTGCCAGCGGCTTGGGTGGTGCCGCGCTGCCCGGCCTGCCCGGTTGTGGGCTGGAGGCCTGAGGACTGGACGGCTGCAGGTGAGGCGAGGGGCGCCATCGTCACTTCCTTAGCCGCTCAAGGAAGCTGCGGACATCGACCCGGCCCTCCAGGTACAGGCCCACTCCCAACCCGACCAGGCCACACAGTGACACCAGCACAAAGTCAGCGAAGGAGCCAAAAGCCAGAACGGTTCCAAGGAACAGGCCTACTAGGAGGGACAGGTGCGTTGTCTTCATGAGATCTCCTCAGATCAAGGCGTAAATTACTTGAGGTTGTTGGTCTCAGACTCGTCGCCGGGCAGGTGCACGTCGGTGACGTGGATGTTGACCTCAACTACTTCCAGACCGGTGCTGGTCTCGATCTGCTCAATGATGTTGTTGCGGATCGCCTCGGTGACCTCAATGATGGGGGCGCCGTAGTCAACCACCACGGTGACCTCAATGGAGGTCTGGGTTTCGCCCTTCTGTACGTTAATGCCACCGGTGACGTTGGTCTGGGCGGTGGGGATACGCTCGGTCATGGCGGTGAAGGCGCGGCGCATGGCGTTACCCATGCTGTAGACCCCGGGCACCTCGCGCGTGGCCATGCCGGCGATCTTGGCGATGACGTTCTCGTCGATGGTGGTTACCCCGTGGGAGGTGTGCAAAGGAGTGTTGGGGGTGCTGTCCGCTTCAGTGTTTTTCGTTCTGCTCGGACTGCTTGCTGGTGTCGCTCATGGGAGGCTCTTTCTTTGATCTGAGTAGGGTGGCCGACGGCGCACGGTGTTGCTTGCCGTCAGGGTTGGCGTTGCTTGCCGTTATGATTGCCGCGATAAACGCACTAAAAGGTGCGGTTGTTCAAGAATCCCTACCGCCTCAGTCTATAGGGCTTTTCGTCTTAAAAAAAGATGAAGTAGGGGCAGTTTTAAAGGAGCTTTCTTTTTCTGACTCGATATTGGCCGCCTATATTGGATGTGTTCACGGCCTGCATAGGGAGGAAAAGCTCATGGATCCTCGTTTTTCGCGCGCATATGGCGCATTGGCTGGGTTAGCTCTGGGTGATGCGCTGGGTATGCCAACGCAAGCAATGTCTCCACAGCAGATTCAACGGTTTACGGCCAGGTCACGGGCCTGGTGGATGGGGATAAAACTCAGCCCTATGCGCCGGGTATGGCGGCCGGGTCGGTCACTGACGACACCGAGCAAGCATTATTGATCGCTTCCCTGCTGCTTAAAGGCCACGGCTCTAGGCTGACCCTGGATGCGAGCGAGTTCTCCCACGCCCTGCTGGCTTGGGAGGATTCCATGATTGAGCGTGGCTCGCTGGATCTGCTGGGGCCCTCCACGAAGGCTGCACTTGAGCGTGTACGTGCAGGCGAGAACCCGTTGCGTGTGGGCGGTGAGGGCACCACTAATGGGGCGGCAATGCGGGTGACACCGATCGGGATTGCGGCGTCGACGTCGGACCGGCAGCTTTTCGCCGACGCCGTATGGTCCTCATGCCAGGTCACGCACGCCACCCGTCAGGGCTTTCAGTCAGCGGCGCTAGTGGCAGCCGCCGTGTCACTCGGGATCGACGCCGGCGCGGCGGATGTGACAGACCTGCTGCGGAAAGCTGTGGCTTTTGTGCACTCGCTACCTGAGCGCGGCGCCTGGAGCCCAGAGCCGGATGTTGTGGCAGCCACGCACCGGGCATTAAAACTGGCCGCCCAGCCGGCGTCGTCCCTAGAGTGGCTGGCTGGGCAGATCGGCACGGCTGTGGCCTCAGCGCAGGCAATCCCCATGGCTTTCGCGCTGCTGGCACGTGATCCCTCCCCGCGCGCCCTGCTGCAGGCCGCCAATTTGGGGGGTGACACTGACACAATTGGTGCGATAGCGGGCGCAATTTTGGGTGCAAGCTTGGGTGTTGAGGTTTTTGACGCTTACGGCCTGGCCCAGGTGGAGCAGGTATCGCAGCTTGATCTGCCTAGCGTCGCTACAGATTTGCTGGATCTGCGTGATAGGGAGGGCGGCGGCGCTTCCCCAGCAGCAGCTACGACGTCGCCCAACCCAGAGAAACCCGCGCTAGCTAAAACCCTAGCCGCGTCCCCACAAAAAGGCGCCCCGGCGGGCCGCGTGGTGCTGATGGGCCAGATCCTTGTAGACCTGGCTGTGCGTGGCGAGGCACTACCGGCCCCTGGCGGCGACGTATGGGCCAGCGATGAAGGAATGCACGTGGGTGGGGGCTTTAACGCGCTGGTGGCCGCGCGGCGTATGGGAGCCCAGGCCGTCTCGCTCAGCCCGATTGGCCACGGTCCCCTACTCTTTACTCATCCAGCAGGCCCTGCAGCGCGCGGAAATTACGGACGCCGGGCCCCGCATTGACGGTATCGATAACGGTTTTTGTATTGCGTTCACTGACCAATCCGGGGAGCGCACCTTTATCTCCACGCGGGGCGCTGAGACGAGGGCGCCAGCAAACGCTTGGGCGGACTTCACCGCAACTATGCGCCCGGGGGATGTGCTTTACATTGACGGCTACCTTATGGACCACCCGGCTAACCGTCAGGCAGCGCAGGCGGCGCTGGAGGCCCTACCTGAGGGCGTGCAGGTCATTTTGGATGTCTCGCCTGTTATTGGCATCCCGCAGGGCCTACCTGCGCGCGACGTAATTGTCTCGATGAACCATAGGGAAGCTCAGCAGATCATTAACCAAAGCGCAGAGCGCGGCTTGGGGCAGGGTCAGGAGCAGGGCCAGGAGCTGAGCCGAGGGCAGGGCCAGGGGCACTGCCAGAAGCAAGGCCAGGACGGGGAGCAGAGCCAGCGGTGCGGCCAGGCGCGCGAGGCCGGCTTGGTAGCCAGCTTGCTGGGGTGCCCCGTTGTGATGCGTGCAGGAGCTGAGGGCGCCTATTTCGCCAGGCCAGCGGCTGCTTTGGTGGCACCGACAATGGCGCCGGACGCAGTTCCAGCGGTTTCGGCGGCGGATCCGGCGGGGGCTTCACCGGAGGGGTCAGCTGCGGCTCCGGTGGCTCCGGCGGGGGCTTCAGCAGAGGGACCAGCTGCGGCTCCGGTGGCTCCGGTGGCGGCCAGCGCGAATACTGGCGCAGATGTGACTTACATTCCGACGCCGCGCGTTGCAGCTATCGACACTAACGGCGCAGGTGACGCCCACTCTGGCGTGTTGGCGGCGGCTTTAGCGCAGGCAATTCCCCTAGAGCGAGCGCTTTTACTGGCTAACTGTGCAGGCGCTCTTTCCACGACCCTAGTGGGGCCGGCGTCCTGCCCTGCGCGCGAGCAGATCGAAGCTGCAGCTGACGCGCTCGCGGGCTAGACGCTCTAGCGCTTGTCAGTGTCTAGGCATTGGCTCGTGAGCTGGCGGCTGGCGTTGCCTGGGGCTCTATGCGGGGTGGCTGGCTTCGGGGCCCAGCCGGGTGAGCGGCTGCGCGTTTGCCTGAGCCCAGGGGGTCTGCAGGCTTCGCCTAGACCTGGGCGGGTGGCCGGCGCAGGGGCGGATCTAGGACAAAAGCGGTCGCATCAACTCCTGGGACTAGGCGGTAGAGGGCGGCCGGGCGCCCGGCCCCTTCGCGCACGCTGTCTCCAGTGGGCTCAATGAACGACGCCGTTTTTGTGGCTTTTCGGTGGAAATTACGCGGATCTAGGGCAGAGCCCCAAATAGCCTCATAGGTGGTGCGCAGCTGGGTGATCGTAAACTGCGGCCCGCAAAAAGAGGTGGCCAGAGGTGAGTATTCAATCTTAGAGCGGGCGCGTTCGACGCCGTCGGCCAAAATAGCGCCGTGGTCGAAAGCTAGGGGAGAGTCGGGACCAAGCAGGGCCTCAACGGGCTGCCACAGCGCCCCGGCGGCGTCGCCCCCCGCATGAGTGGGGGAGAAAGAAGGGGCCAAGAGCAGGTAGGCCACAGAAAGAACCGGGCCGCGCGGGTCACGCCCAAGGGGGCCGTAAGTGCGCAGCTGCTCAAGGTGACCGGGGGGAGTGACGCCAGTTTCCTCCTCAAGTTCGCGCGCGGCGGCCTGATCTGTCTGCTCGCCGCTGCGCAGAAAACCGCCAGGTAGGGCCAGACGGCCACGGAAAGGTTCGATGCCTCGGCGCACCACGAGCGCGTTGAGCGTGTGGTCAATGACTGTCAGGGCGACGACGTCGACGGCGATCGGGAAGGTGACAGGTTCAATCATGGCTCTAGCCTAACCTATTTGCGTCAAGTTGACATTAAAGCCTGAAGGGGTTTATCGTCATAGTGACACAAACAAATGGGAACTACCTAAGGAGTCATCATGGGAACCCTTCACAACCACCCCTTCTTCATCCGCTACCAGGGCGGCGCCGGCGACCACGTCGTCCAGATCAGCGCCGGACGCACCATCCGCTCCGGGGTTGGCCAATCCTTCTGGCTGCGCAAAGGCCGCTGCGCGCTGGCGGAAGTGCCCACCGCTAACCGCGCCCACAGCTTCCTGGTGCAGGTAGCCTCCAGCGACCAGCAGAACGTAAACGCCCAGGTGGCCGTCACCTACTGCATCGAGAACGCCGAGGCCGCCGCCGCGCACTACGATTTCGGCCTCTACCCGCGTGAAGCAAAGAAAGACGCGCAGGGCCTGTGGCAAATCGACGAAACCGTCACCCGCATCGCCCACTCCGCCCTGGCCTCAACCATCGGCGCCATGGCCCTGTCTGAAGCCATCTCCGGCTCCCTGGAGCGAGTTAGCGGGCTCCTGACCCAGGCTTTCGCCGCAAACGAGCAGCTGCAGGCCACCGGCGTGGGCATTGTTGACGTGCGATTGCTGTCCCTGCGACCCGATGAAGGGGTTGAATCCTCCCTGCGCGCCCCATTGCTTGAGCAGCTGCGTGCCGAGGCTGACCGTGCCCTCTACGAGCGCCGCGCCCTCGCCGTCGAGCGCGAATCCCAAATCTCCGAAAACGAGATGCAATCCAAGCTTGACCTGGCCCGCAAGCGCGCCGACCTGGTTGACCAGGAAGGCCACAACGCCAGGCGCGAAGCTGAAGAGAAAGCCGCCGCTGACGCGATCGCCGTCGAGGCTGAATCTCGCCGCATCGTAGAAAGCCAAGGCCTTCGAGACCGACTGGAACACCGCCGGGCGCGCTCGAACCGCCAATGACGCGGCCTACATCCAGGCCGTCGCCGAGGCCGGGCCTGAGGTGGCGCGCGCCCTGGCACTTAAGGAGCTGGCAGGTCACATGCCTTCCTTCGGCAACATCACCATCACCGCTGACGTGCTCAGCGACCTGGTGTCGGCCTTCACCGGCTCAGCCAAGGCAGGCAAGTAATGCGACGCCGCGCGGTGATTGTGCGCCGCCCCACCGAATACGACGAACTCATGGACCGCTACTCCACGCGCGGCCAGGTTGAGTTTGTACTGCGCTCACGCGGGCGCAGCCTTGAGGAGGTGGAGCGCGCGCACGAGTGCCACCTGGCCGCCCTGGCGCGGGTGCGGGCGGGGATCCCGGACGGCTGGGCTAGCGCCGACGTCGAACGCGACTCACTGTCTCGCTTCCTGTTTGCGCCCGAGGACGTAATTGTTGTGGTTGGTCCTGACGGTCTGGTGGCTAACGTGGCCAAATACGTGAGCGAGCAGGTAGTGGTGGGGGTTAACTCTGTGCCCCAAGCCAATGCAGGCGTGCTCGTGCGCTGCACGCCCGAGCAGGGGGTGGGGGCGCTGCGCTGCCTGGAAACGGGTTCTGACCTGCGTGTTGACCAGCTGACCATGGTGCGCGCGGCTGCTGATGACTCCCGCACACTCACCGCCCTCAATGAGGTGTTTATTGGGCACCCAAGCCACCAAAGTGCCCGCTACGAGCTCACCTTGGGCTCCCGCGCAGAGCGGCAGTCCTCCTCCGGCGTCGTTGTTTCCACCGGGACCGGCGCCACGGGCTGGGGCGCCTCCCTAAAACGCGGGCGGCACATGGGGGATCTACCCACGCCCACCTCGCACTCCCTGGCGTGGTTTGTGCGCGAAGCCTGGCCCTCACCCCACACCGGCACCAACTGCACCGAAGGAATCCTAGGGGAGGGGGAGGAACTGAGCCTGGTGGTGAGCAGCGAATCCCTGGTGCTCTTTTGGTGACGGCATAGAATCCGACCGCCTCACCCTCACCTGGGGGCCAAAGCGTGCAGGTCTCACGCGCCCCGCGCGCCCTGTCTCTAGTTGACCCGGCGGGGCTGCGCTAAGCGAAAGCTTGTCGATGCAAAAAGGGCGGAAAGGCAAGCGGCAAGAATCCACATAGCCTCAACTGTAGAACTGACTGTAGAACGCAGTGTTCGCTATAGCCGTAATATCAGTTATTTACTTGACTATATCAAAATGTATTACTGAGTAATATTGTTGAGTCAGGTTGTCTATCGTGACGAGTGTTTTCCTTAAGCATGCCTTGCCAAATGTGCGGCGCTAAATAGCGTGCTTGCCTAAGGGGTAGGGTGTAGGATTAAATATACGGTTACAACGGCTGTCGGTAACTACATTTATGATGGTGATAGGGGTGCTTGCGTCAAATGTCTTGTCGTAAAGAAAATGAGTGGACGAGGAAAAGCGCAGATGGATTAGCGATTTCCGAGTCACTGTTAAAGTCTGCTTATAGTGGGCATCCGCTCGATCTTCAATCTAGCCAGGGCAAGCAGATGTCAAGCGATACGCGCCCAGGTGCTAAGAAAAACGCTATGATCACTAGGATACTTGAGGATAGTGACTACTTAGACGCTCTAGAACCTCCTTATGATGATAATGTCGTTCAGCTAATTGAAAATATTTCTGCTTTTATTCAAAAGATTCGTTTTTGCGGAAAGACTACTCTGTCAGATACTGAGGCACTTGCAGTTTTAAGGCAAGAAGCTCCACAACTTTATAAACTCTATGCGAAGGTTCTTGGGCCTGATGTTGTAAATGAGGCTGAAGTAAATCGCGTACCTCGTGAGCTAGCAAGTGGGTTCCTTGAGAGGACTAAATGGCAACTGGCGGAAGAAGTTATAGTGAAGGTTGAGCGGAGGGAAATCTGGTTTAACCTTATTGCTCTTATCGTTTTTCTGCTGCTTTTTGTTTATGATGTATACGTTAAGGCATTCTGGTTGGCTGGCCCTGTTGGCATTATTGTTGTGATCTTGCTTGTACGACTGTTTAAGAGCTTCAATTCTTTTAAGAAGCATAAGGAGTTATTTGCCAGAAAATTAGGGGGAAGCTACTAAAACAGCAAGCCGTGGAGGGCTGGGCTGAGGCCTGTAGCTGTAAGGTTTAGAGGGCTTCGCGTTGAAGGTGTAGCAGATATCGTCCTACTTAGGCCCTCCCCATGTCTCCAATGGGCCTGCCAAAGCTGTCGTTGGCCGCCTCGAACACCTACGCGACTGCGTGCTTAAGCTTTGTAACCTTAGTTGTTACGCCACTTAAGCACTTCTTGGAACTGGTGCTTGCAAACTTTGACTATGTCCCAATTGTGAAGAGCTGGTAATGGGCGGTGGTCGTATGAAGTGTGTTCTATGAGTGAATGCTGTACTTTTAATCAACTAACCCATATATCATGGTTGTATGAAGAAACGCGCTCAGAAAGGAGATGCTCGTGGCGACCAGACAGGTTCGGCGTCGTCGCCAGACGCTGCTTCTGACAGGCGCCCGCTCAATCTTCGACCTAACCGGGGAACGCAGTTATCGAGCGATGCGCGTTCAGATGCCGAGAAAAACTCGGCGCACTCCCAAGCAGTTGATGGTAGCGGGCGCTCGTACAATCCAGAAGGTCCCGATTCCGACGTTACCCACCAGGTAGCTCAGCAGGTTTTCGCTCTAATTCAAGAGAATCACCTGTACACGGGGGTTACTCTACCGGATGCTGATGCGCTTGCAGTTTTAAAGCGGCAGGCTCCGGAAATTTATGAGCTCTATGTGAAGGCTCTTGAGACTACTATCGCAGATGAGTCCTACACGACTCGCGCACCTTATGAGATACCAAGGGAGTTTGCGCGGAGAGGTCAGAATTATGGGCTCGCTGCAGTTCTCGCTTCGCTGCTAGTTGTCTGCTATGCAATATACGCTAACGAGCCTTGGATCGCTGGCGTACTTGGCACTATAGATCTGGTTGCGCTTGCTGCAGTGTTTGGACAGGGCGGGTTTTCTAAAAATAATGAGCAGCGCTCTGATGGAGAATGAGACACATCGCTAAAGTGGCGAGCCATCGATAGCTGAGGCCCGGAGTCGTAAGATTTCGGGCCTTTTGCTGCTTGTGCGTATTTTTATGAGGTTTGGTGGAGGTGCTAGGCGCAGTCTTAAGGCTGCCGACAGCAGGCCAAACCGACCAACTGTATTAAGGGGTTGACACAGTTGGGCAGCAGTCTTACTGTATTAGTGTATTAATACAGTAAGACAGGAGGGATGCATCGATGCGCATCGATGACACCCGCCCCATCTGGATCCAATTGGCTGAGATCTTCCGCGCCCGCATCACTGACGGCACGTGGAAACCCGGCCAAAAGATTCCTTCAGTCCGCGACCTCGCCATCGAGGCCTCCACCAACCCCAACACCGTTCAGCGTGCCCTCGCCGCCCTCGACGAGGAAGGCCTCACCGTCCCCAAACGGACCGCCGGCCGCTTCGTCGCCACTGACGACGTCGCCCTGCACGCCCTACGTAAAGCCAACGCCCAAGCCGCAGTAGACGCCTACATCAGCGCCTGCCGCGCACTTGGCGTGGAACGGGAACAGGCCCACAGCCTCATAGATGAGCGTTGGGACGCGGACACTTAAGTCCAGGAGAGACAAAAATGACCGCAAAACCTCCCTCCACCGCGCCAAGGGCCAGCTCGCCTCGGGCGGGGCTCAGCCCGGCGTCGACGGTGGGTGCCCAAGCCGCAATCGCAGGTGCCGCCCCCGCAAGCCCCAGCGCCGCAGCAGCAAGCCCCGGCCACACACCCGCAAACGCTTTAGTCCATGTGGAAAACCTGACCAAGCGCTACCGCACCACCACAGCCCTGCGTGATTTCAGCCTGGATCTGCCCGCCGGACACATTGTGGGTTTAATGGGCCCAAACGGCTGCGGCAAAACCACGCTGCTAAAAATCCTGGCCGGCGTCCTAGCCGACTACAGCGGCGTCGTCGCCATTGACGGCCACGCCCCCGGGGTAGCAACCAAAAAGATCGTCTCCTACCTGCCCGACGCGGACTTCCTCAACCCCACCTGGGACGCCAAGCAGGCCATCAGCGTCTACAGCCGTTTCTTTGCGGACTTTGACGCCGAAAAAGCCGCCTCCATGGTGGATTTCTTCGAGCTGCCCACCAACCGCCCGCTTAGCGAAATGAGCAAGGGCATGGGGGAGAAGCTGCAGATCAGCCTGGTTATGTCGCGCCGTGCCCGCGTGTTTTTGCTAGATGAACCCATCAGCGGAGTTGATCCGGCCACGCGCGACGTGATCCTGGAAGGTATCCTGCGCGAATTTGACCCCCAGTCGCTGCTGATCGTCTCCACCCACCTGATCTCAGACATTGAACATTTCGTTGACTACGCCCTGTTCGTGAAGGAAGGCCGCATTCTGCTCCAGGGCGACGCTGATGACCTGCGCGCCGCCCGCGCAGACAGCCTCGACGCCATTTTCCGAAAGGAGTACCGCTGATGTACAAGCAACTGCTGACATACGAAATCCGCGCCCAAGTCCGCAGCGACGTGCGCATCCTGGCCGCCCTGGTAGCGGTGGTGGCCGCATCGATCGGCGTGCGGGCCCTGGATATTCCTGGCCTGGGCGCCACCACTGAGATGCTGGCCTATGCGCTTTGTGTCGCGATGCCCGTGGTGGTGGCGATTGTGGGGCTGGTTGACTACTGGAAAACCCTCTACGGCCAGCGCGGCTACTTCACCATGAGCCTGCCTGCCAGTGGTGCACAGATTTTCTGGGCAAAAATTACCCGCATGGCCCTGGCCTGCCTGGCCGCTTTGCCTTTCATGGTGGGTGGGTTGGTGGCCATGGCCGCCACGTCGGCCTGGACGCAGGGGCTTAGCCTGTCGCAGTACACCGCCCCGATTCGCAGCGCGCTAGCGCCTTTCTCTACGTCGGTGCTGCTGGCTTTGGTGGCGGCTCAGCTGTTTTCCTGCTTCTGCTGGGTGGTGCAATGCTGCGCGGCTATGAGCATTGGGGCTCAGGGACGCTTTAACCACATGGGTTTCGCGGCGCCACTTATTGGTTTTGTGGGGGTTTACCTGGTCAATCAGGTATTCAGCGGGGTGGGCACGTTCTTCCTGCCGCTGTCTATGACCTTCTCTGGTCGCCTGAGCAGCGAAATTATGTGGTCCTCCTACCAAGCCACACTCGACACGGGCGCTGCCCCCACGGTCTTTGGTCTGGGTGCCTACGTGCTAATCCCGCTGTTTGCGCTGGTTATGGCGCTGTGGGCGACTCGCTCAATCGATCGGCACACCTGCCTGCGTTAAGGCACTGTGCCAGGTTGCTGGCTGTGTTGGCGAGTGCCCCTAGGTACTTAAACGGGGGCGACGGCGTCGGCTACGTCTAGACACGACGACGCCGCCCCCAGCTCGTGGAGACGGCGTCCCGGTTTGCCTGTTTTAGGGGACTAAACCTACTCGGCTTTAGAGCGCCTACGGATCTCGAGTTTCAACTTGTCTTCTTCGTCTAGCTCCTCCATGATTGCCTGGCGCCTTAGCCAGGCAAACAAGGCGATAACAACGGCGATGCATATATAGATTATGTGGTTGGTTGTAGAATCGTTGGCCAGCTGCGGGCCGACCTGTTCCATAATGTGCAAAAACAGCTTAAACATGATGTACAAGCTACAACCGACAATAAGTGCAAAGCTAATTACCCTATATGCGACTTCAGAGGCTTTATATAAGGCTGAATTGAAGCTGAAGTAGATGGCCCAAACAAGTATCATAGCCATAATTCCCCAGGCAATTCTTCCGCCTAAAGAAGAGGTCAACCACTCAGTATTGTTGATGGTGTAGGCGCCAGCTCCACCAACAATAACTAGGTAGTCGGGAGAAAACAGTATCCAGAACAGAAGTGTCTTGTAATACCAAAAGATAAAATACAGAAAAAGTATGATCGCAATTACTCCGAGACATACTAATATCAAAACACCCACCATGTTTTTATCCTATCACCGCAGCTGAACTGACAATAAGCTTTAATAAAAGTTCTTATATTTTGACAAGAGACCACCCTCTAGAGCCTAGGAAGCCGCTTTGTCCTGCAAAGTGAGGTCTAGCTTAGCCATGGTGGACTGGCGCATGAACCAAGTGACTGCGGCAATAACTACGGCAATACCGATGTAAACCATCTGGCTGATTGAAAGGTTATTGGCTGGCCTGGGGCCGATTCCCTCAATGAAGTCCATAACTGGCACCAGCATGATGTACAGGCTGCATGCCAAGATCACTAGAGCGCTGACAACCTTATACAGGCGGGTGGACTTGCCATACAAAACCGAATTGAGGATGAAATAGACAACCCCTACCAGCAGCATCGCGTCAATCGTCCAGGCGTACTGTCCAAGCTTGGCCATGCCCTGCCAAGACACGTAATCAAGGGTGTAAACCCAGGTGAGGCCCAAGAACAGCAAGTAGTCAGGCGAAAGCAGCAGCCACCACATGATGGCCTTGTAGCTTCCCATCCCAAAATAGATGAGAGCGGCTAGCCCAACTAGCGCCAGGATGATAGGTAATGCAGCCCACATATTTGTATGCTATCAGTTCGGCTAGCCAGGTAGCCTGCTTTTGTCCACAGATCTGCTTTTGCCCATAGAACTGCTTTGCCTGCAAACTTGTGCCCGCCGTGATTGGCGGGGGCTGCTTGGCGGCAGTTACGTACAGTTTTTATAGGACGACGGCGGTGCCGGTTGCGATTGCGGCCAGCATGCCGTTGTCTGCCCCTGCCGTGAAGTAATCTACGTGCACGCCGACGACGGCGTTCGCGCCCATCGATTGGGCCCGGGTGCACATCTCGTTAACTGCGGTGCGTGAGGCGTTGGCGATTTCGTTTTCGTAGCTGCTTGCCCGGCCACCAAACATGTTGGACAGGCCAGCGGCAAAATCCTTAAACATGTTCACGCCCGCAATGGTCTCGCCAGAAACCATCCCGATGTATTGCTTAACCGGCATACCCTCAACGGTTGGGGTGGTGACTACCAGCATGATTCATTCCTTTGCTAGATAGAGTGTCTCGGTGCTTAGGCCGCTGTAGACCTTCAACCCTAGCAGCGTTCGCGGCGTCGTCGGGAAGAAAAATCAAGGCCGCGCTAAACTGAGCCAAGCAGCCAAAGAAGGAGCGAATGTGGGCGCGCGGATGCGGAAAACCCTGCCGGAAGACATTGAGCAGATCATCGCCTCGGGCGATGTTGAGGCGGTGGCGCGGGCCGTCAAGAACTGCCAGGTGGGGGCATATTTGCGTACGGACGCATACAGGCCTCAGCTCATGCATTTTCCTGCCAGCCAGGAAATAACAGAGTTTTTCCTGCAGCGCGGCGAGGATATCAACAGCCTAGACCGCTACCAGTGCATCCCCCATCTACTGGCGCGTTCGCGGCGGTTGCAGTGAGCAGGTACCGTTCCTGATTTCGCGCGGCGGCAACATTAACGCTCGCGACTATGCAGATCGCACCGCGCTGTTTGCAGCTGTGGCGCACCTGGCCAGCGCCGACATAGAGCAGCTGATCAAATTGGGGGCAGATGTGCACGCCCAGGCGAACTCTGAGCTGTACGGCAACTACACGCTCACCGAATATGCGTTAGCTGGACGGCGTCTATTTGACGCACGCAAGCTGCTAGAAGTGATCCGAGTGCTGCTGGCGCATGGCGCGCAACCTGGCGGGAAGGAGCAGGACTCGCTGCGAGGCATGGATGACCAGCGCTGCCGGCTAATCACTCATGGGCACAACGCAGACCCGGCAGTTTTTGAGGCAAACGTGGAGGTGCTAGCCCAGCTATGCGAAATTTTTGGGGTTGAGCAGGCCGTGCCGCACCAAGCCCTGCAGGCGGGGCAGCGAGTCGAAATTGACTGCTCACTTGAGGTTGAAGACCAGTTTCGGCAGCTGTGGGATTTGCTTGTGCCTAGCTTAGGGCCGGCGCCGTGCCTACAAGGCGAGGCTGTCCGTATTGCGGGCCGCATTTCCCACGAGATTTACGACAATGGCGGCCTCAACTGGGGTCGCGGTTTTACTGCCCTGGCCAAGCGGTTTGGGCGGATTGTCACCTCTCAGGTGGCTTTAGCTGACGACGACGTCGCCCGACTGGGTCAGGCCCTTGGCTGCCTGAAAACCCGCGCAGTTGCCACTAACTACGCTGAAGCGATGCAAGCCAGTGACGTGTTCACCCAGCTAGCGGTTCGCTGGGTTGGGCTCAACCCAGTTTTAGTGGCTGCAAGCGCCTAGGCCAGGTGCTGCGGCGTCGTCGTTAACGAGTGCAGACCTGGAACTAGGCACAAAGCGGCAAAGTAGCCGGCGCGGGTCAGCCCTCGACGCCAACAATCACGTTGGAAGCCTTGATGACTGCTACGGCCTCGGCGCCAACCTTCAGGCCTAGCTCCTCAATGGCGGCGTTGGTGATGGAAGAGGAAATTACCAGGCCAGGGGCGATTTCAATCTTGACGATACCGTTAACGGCACCCTCGGTGACCTCAACAACCTTGCCGGGGAACTGGTTGCGTGCAGACAGCTTCATTTTCTCTGCTCCTTTCGGTAAAAATACGTTAATCGCACATTATCACCGCTTTGACCTGGGTTTGAAGTCAATTCTTGGCCGTAGGTAGGGAAGTGGGTAAGGCGGGCCGGTGCTGGGTGGGACAAACCATGCCAGGCGGGTGAGGCTGAGTGCGGCCGGCGCGGGGTGGGGTAAGCCGCGCAGGGCGGGGCGGACCATGCTTGGCCGGGCGAACTGCGCCAAACCGGGCAAAAATGTAGCTGGGTTGGGCTGACGCAGCACGGTTTTACAAGTCTCGGCTAGTTTTAAGGGTTGCGTGTCACACTTAGCCCATGGAACGGACCGAACCGCTGAAGCTTCTGTTTGTTATCAACAATCTCTACACCCGTGGCAACGGCCTGTCCGCCTCTGCACGGCGTACCATTACCCTGCTGCGCGAACGTGGGCATGACGTGCGGGTACTCAGTTCCGGCAGCGCTGAGCAAGCCCAGGCCTGCGATTTCACCGCCCCGGAATTCACCCTGCCTGCCATGCGTTTCCCGCTGGCCGACGCCATCATCTCAGCCCAGGGTTACGCCTTCGCTAAACCCAAACGTAAGGTGATTAAGCAGGCTGTGGCCTGGGCCGACGTGGTCCACCTGGAAGAACCCTTCGGCTTGCAGGCCCGCACCGCCCACGCCGCTAAACGCGCAGGCAAACCAGTGCTGGCCACCTACCACATCCACCCCGAAAACATCACCGCAACCATTCACCTAGACGGTGTCTGGCCGCTCAATGCGCTTTTGCTGGCGTCTTGGCGACGGCGCATCTACGCTTTGGCGCAGGTGGTGCAGTGCCCCTCAGATTCGGTACACCAGCGCCTGCAGCGTTGGGGGCTGGAGGACAAGCTAGTGACCATTTCCAACGGGGTTGGCCTGACGCCGTCGAAACCAGCTGGAGGCGCAGAAACAGTGCCGGGCGCAAAAACTGAGCACCGTGAGCCAGACGGGCGGCAAGTCGAGACTAAGCAAACTCCCGGGGAAGCGCAGCCAGAGGGTGAGCAGATTTACCGGCTGCTGGTGGTGGGGCGTTTCTCGCGCGAAAAAGACCAGGCCACCGTCCTCAAAGCCATGCGCCACAGCCGCTACGCCTCCCAAATCCAGTTGGTTTTCGCAGGTCGCGGGCCCACAGAAAAATCCTTGCGACGCGCAGCTAGTCGCCTAGTGCGCGACGGAGTGCTAAAACACGCCCCCAGCTTTAACTTTTTCGACGCCGCCGGGTTGGACACTCAAGCTGAGCAAGCCGACCTCTACATTCACGCCGCATTCATCGAGGTGGAAGGCCTCTCTTGCCTGGAGGTGCTACGCCACGGGGTGGTGCCGGTAATCGCACACTCGCCACTTACGGCCACAAGCCAATTCGCTCTAGATGCCCACAGTCGCTTCAAGGCCCGCGATCCTAAAGCCTTGGCGCGCTCCATCGACTACTGGCTTAGCGATAATGACCGCCGGCAAACTGAGGCACAAATACTTAAACATTGGCGCACACTATGACATTAACGATTGTGTTAGTAGACTGGAGTTGGTTTACCGCAAACTGGCCTCTGGTAAAGCCAGTTAGCGAAGTGTGTTAAGCGGCCAAAACACTGTAGGTGCTGAGTACCGTGAAGAGTATTGAGCGCCGCGAAGGTGTGGCTATGATGAAGGAGTGTGCCCGTGGGGCAAGTAGAAACAACTCAACGCGAAGAATTAAGGGACTGGCTGGGGCGGTTATCCTATATTCTGCGCAGTAGCGACCATCTGCACCAAAAATTGGGGTATGTCAGAAAACAGTATAAGCAGCCTGACTATTGGCAGCCCTGGAAGCTAGCCCAATTTTTAGCTAACACCATTAAATACTCTGGATTTGCATTATTGCTGCTTTTTGCTGTGGTTTCGATCCTGGTGGTATTTATAGCTGATGGCAGGCGGTTTAGTGACGTTCAGGTGCTTGTAATTGTTGCTGTTCTAATTTTAATCTTGTATTATTACGGGGTGTATAAGCTCGCGTATTTTGTGACAGAATGCGTATTGGTTAAAAAATTAGGCTCCGGCTCTGAAGCTCTAGAGCGACAAGAGCGGATGCGTATTCGCGGTAAAGAATACTTGGTTCTGCCGGTGGCGGTGGGGCACCTGGTGCCGTTCTTGCTGCTCTGGCTAATGATGGCGGGAGGCTCGACTAATGGGCCCACCGTGGCTAACGAAACTCTGATGCTGGCTATCGGGCTTTTTGTAAACCTGCTGGTTGGGGCGGTAGCTAGTGTGGTAACGTTGCTGTTGCACAACCGCAAGGTTGAGGCTCATAACATGGCTGAAACTGCTGGCGCTGAAGCTAGAAACCTCCACAACCAGCGTGTTTATGACAGCGAAAAAGAGCTGGTGGATGAGATTAACACTCTAGTTGGAGAGTTTACAGACACCTACCTGGGTAATTTCCCTGCCGCTTACTTAAGGCCCGGAGTGGTTGACTACATGTGGCAGCTAGTTACCAACCACCGTGCCTCCACGCTCCAAGAAGCAATCAACGTTTATGAAGCTGACGCACGTCAGCAGCAGCTGGCCGATCAGCAGCGCGCGATCCTTGATCGCCAAAATCAGATCCTTGCGCAGCAACAGTACGCAAACACTGTGCTAGTAACAAACATGATCATGAACCACTAAAAAAAGGCTAGAAAAGCTTTAGTTAAGGTTCGTTTGCGCACGGCGTTTAGATTCCGACGCCGCCGTTTAAGTCTTGTTTCAGGCCCGCGCCTGGAGCGTCAGGTCTAACCGCTGGCAGGGGCTGGTTACGCCGCTCTGCCAGTGGTAGATTATGGCGTCAGTCACTGTGAAAGTGTTGATTATAGGAAAGGAATTTGGGCATGGGGAGTCTGAGCAGCTAACTCAGCGCGAGGAGCTCAAAAAAACTGGTTGGGGCGCTTGTCCTATATCTTGCATCGTAGCGATGAGCTACACGAGAACCTCAATGGCATTCGCGGGCAATATCGTTACGCCGACTATTTGCAGATCTGGAAGCGACCCCAATTTTTTGCCAATACGGCCCGCTGTGTTTCGTGGGTGTTTTTGGTACTCCTTGTGGTACTTTTTATTGCGGTTGCCAAAGGAAGTCTTCTGGCGGCTATGTATATGCTTTTCACAATCGGGCCATGGACTATTGGTTTCTACATTGGCCTGCAAAAGCTTTTCCATCATGCATTCAGGAGAATCTTGGTAGCTAAGCATGATGGCTCCACTAAGGGTGTCAAAGACTACTCGCGTTTGAAAGCTTGCGAAGAGGAACACTTTGTTTCGCTGGCAATTGTCTCGCACCTGGTGCCATTCTTGCTGGCCTGGACGCTGCTCGGTTTGTTAATTTTCCTCGGGTCCAAAAACCCCACGACGCCCATGTTGATTACGGTACTGTTGTTTCTACTTGGCAACCTGGTTTTAGGTGTGCTGATTAGTGCCATTATGCTTGTGGTGCATAATGCAAAAGTTAAGCGCCACAATGCCAGCGAAGATGCGGCCACTAACTCTCGCGAAGCCCATAATGAGCAGGTTCATGAGCTTGAAAAAGCGGTAGTAGATGAGATTAACTCCCTAGTAGGTGAATATCGGGATAACTACCAAGGTAAATTCCCGGCAGCCTATTTGCTGGCAAATGCTGTGGCCTACATGTGGCAGTTAGTTGATAACTATCGTGCCTCTACCCTGCAAGAAGTGATCAATGTTTATGAAGGCGATATGCACCGTCAACGCATTGAAAGCCAGAACCGAGCCATGCTTAACAACCAGCTACGCATGCTTAACAACCAAGAACGCATTATTGCTGAACAGCGATACACCCGCTGGGCAGTAACCAGTGAAATTGCGCGTAACCGACGCGCTTAGCTAAAAGACAACCGCAAGCTTAGTCTGCTGAGCTAGAGCGAAAGGTAAAATCACCCTATGCATCAACTAGATCCTGACGCAGCTAATCCAGTCTTGTTACAGGCTTTTGCCTGGGACTTAAACGCTGATGCCAGTCACTGGCGCCTGCTAGCTGACAATGCGCAGCTACTGGCAGACTCCGGGGTTACTGCAGCCTGGCTGCCGCCCGCCTATAAAGGACACACCGGCATAGAAGACGTCGGCTATGGGGTCTATGACCTCTATGACCTGGGCGAATTTGACCAAAAAGGCTCCATCCCCACCAAGTATGGCACTAAGGATGAGTACCTGGCCGCCGTCGACGCCCTGCACAGCGCCGGCATCTCAGTGGTGGCAGACATCGTACTTAACCACCGCATGGGCGCAGATGAGCTAGAGAACGTAAAAGCCATGCAGGTGGACCCCTATGACCGGCGTCGGATCATTGGCGGGCCTGAAGATATCCAGGTATGGACCCGTTTCACCTTCCCCGGGCGCAATGGCAAATACTCTGACTTCATCTGGGATCACACCTGTTTTAAGGCTGTGGACTGGGATGATGCACGCCAGCAAACCGGCCTGTGGCTCTTTGAAGGCAAGTCCTGGAACCAGAACGTTGATGACGAGCTGGGTAACTACGACTACCTAATGGGGTGCGACGTGCACGTATCTGACCCTAAGGTGCATGAAGAGCTCGACACCTGGGGGCGCTGGTATGTGCAAACCACCGGCATTGACGGCCTGCGCCTAGATGCGCTTAAGCACGTGGGCGCTGACTTCTTCGCGCTATGGCTACCCAAGCTGCGCCAGCGGACCGGCAAGGCGCTGCCGGCGGTAGGGGAGTACTGGTCGCGGGATGTGAACGTGCTGCGTTCATACCTGGCTACTGTACCCTACATAAGTCTGTTTGATGTGCCTTTGCACTTTAAACTATTTTATGCATCATGCTCGAATGGTGAAGTGGATTTGGGTGCATTGTTTAATGACACTTTGGTAGCGGCGGATCCTGAGCGCGCGGTTACCTTCGTGGAAAACCATGACACTCAGCCGGGCCAGTCGCTAGAGTCGCCGGTGCAGGCTTGGTTTAAACCCTCCGCTTACGCGCTGATTTGCTGCGTGAACAGGGGATGCCTTGCGTGTTCTGGGGCGATCTGTTTGGCACTCCCGAAACGGGGGACCTAGCTGCGGTTACTGAGCTGCCGGTTTTGATGAATATCCGCCACTTCTTGGCGTACGGCCCCCAGCACGACTACTTCGACGACGCCGACGTGGTGGGCTTTACCCGTGAAGGTGACGACTACCGCCCCGCCTCGGGTGTGGCCGTGCTGTTCTCAGATCGCCGGGCCGGCACCAAGCGCATGTTTGTAGGCCGGGCACACGCCGGCTCCTACTGGACGTGCATGATTGGCGAGCAAGACACTGTCCAGGTGGATGAGGAAGGTTGGGCTACTTTCCCGGTCAGTGACGGGGGCCTGAGTGTTTATGTGCCCTCTGTGGCCCGTGAGCTGCTCGATTACGGCCAGGATAAGCTCACTCGCCCGCGTAATTAAGTGCCGACGACGCAGTGCGACGCCGCCTCTCGGTTAGGCTCTACGCCGCTCCCTGTTAGGCTCTACGCCGCCCCTTCTGTTGTGGGCTCAACGCTGTAAGCTCCCGTTGGCTTTCGTGGCCAGCGGGAGCTAAAGCTGGGGGCTAGCTAGCCCAGTAACTTAGATTCTGACGTGCCCCGGAATCTAAAAAATCTGCAAGCAGCTCGTTGACCTGATCAAACTCGATCAAGAAGCCGTCATGGCCGTGAGCAGAGTGAATTAGGGCGTAGCTGGCGTTAGGGATCAGACCAGCCATGCGCTTGACCTGGGCGGGGAAGAAAAGACGGTCACTGTCTACCGCGATACACAGCGTTTTAGCGGTAACCGTGCGCAGCGCAGAACGCAGCCCGCCGCGTTCACGCCCCACATTGTGGCTGATCATGGTGCGACACAGGGCCACATAAGAGCCTGCATCAAAACGACGCACCAGCTTTTCGCCGTGATAATCCAGGTAAGACTCCACCGCCAGGCGTCCGCCGGTTAGCGGATCCTCAGCGTTTTGCGGCAGGCGCCCAAAACGCTCATCGAGCTCATTGGGACAACGGTAGGTGGTGTGGGCGATCTGGCGGGCTAGTGCCAGCCCCGCTACCGGGCCGACGGCGTCGTCGTAATAATCCCCACCATTCCAGTGCGGATCAAGCTGCACCGCACGAATCTGAGTGTGAGCCCAAGCTGCCTGCTCAGCGGTAGTTTGGGCACCTGAAGCAACCATCACCAGGCGTTCTACGCGCCTAGGATACATGGTGGCCCACTCGATAGCGCGGTGACCTCCGAGTGAGGCCCCCACAACCGTGTTCCAGCGCTCAATCCCCAACAGATCCGCCAGGCGAGCCTCTGCGCGCACCTGATCGCGGGTGGAAATCACTGGGAAACGCGAGCCGTAAGGGGTGCCGTCCTGAGCAATAGAAGCCGGGCCGGTAGAGCCCTGACAGCCACCCAGCACGTTAATGGCAACCACAAAGTAGCGGTTAGTGTCGATAGCCAAATCCGGGCCCACCACCTGCGACCACCAACCGGCAGTAGGCTGACCAGGCTCAGTCTCGCCAATAACATGGGCGTCGCCGGTGAGGGCATGCTCAATCAAAATGGCATTGGAGCGGTCTTCGTTAAGCTCGCCCCAAGTCTCATAAGCGAGCGTAATTGCCGGCAAAATAGAGTCATTTTCGAGGCGCAAATCGCCCACATTAGCGAAGCTACGACAAGCACGTGGGTCGGTGATTTTCCAAGCGCCGGATACGGGGGCAGGCGGAAGCTGACGGTTGTGGTTCATGGGAATGCCTTCTAAATCTGGGCGCGCAGAGGCGCAAAATTACAGATGCGATAACGCTCGCCAAGGCACGCAGATGTGGCTCAGCGAGCGTTCGGCATTCGTCCCATGAGGGGTAGTAGAGGTAGGACGGCGAAACGAAGAGTAGGTAGCACAAAGCCAGGGCACATCAGCGCCTGGGTTGAGCTAGCTACTTGCGTCACAGTTATCTCCAATTACGTCCAATACCGCGTTAATTGTCTTAAGCATAACGCGAGTACGTCAAGGATGTAAGCTCACAAAGTCTGGAGGATCACTCTAGCGGCTAGCTGGCGAGTCTGTGGAGGTGGTGCTAGCAGTGGCTGAGGCAGTCTTGCGTTTGAGCAAGATGAACACTAGCGTTGCCGCAGCCAAAATAATTGCGATGATGACAATAATGCCTGCGTTTACTAGATCCTGGACGGTGTCAGCCTTAGCGGTAGTTGATGTAGGACTTGAGGTGGTTGCGCCAGGGAAGTAGCTGGCAGCCTCGCTATTTAGCTCTACAGTCCCTTGCACCACACCGTCTGGCATAGTGGCTTTCATGAGGTAGGTGACTCTGTCTTTGTCGACTTCTTTTTCTCTGTTGTATCCAGTTCCTGGAGCCCCGTTATCGGTAGTTAAGCCAAAAGTAACGGTGGATTTGACTGGTAGCGCTACCTTCATCCATTCTGCGGAGGGACTAAAATCCGGATAATATTTTTTCAGGAATTCTAGAGAATGCAAAGTTGGGTTTTCTAGGCGGACCGAGTACAGGTTGTTACCCTTAGGGGTTAGCTTGAATACCGCAGATTGGTTTGCCTTAAAATGCCCTTGGATTATGCAAATGCCTCCAGTGTCGCTACCGTATCCCTTAGTCGATGAATATAAGGCTTTATAGTTGCGATGTTTCTGAACGCAATTATCTTCAGTGACATGCTCTCCACTGACCCCTATGGTCTCGATAGTGCTGCCGTCGTCTAGTAACACATAGCTAAAATTTGGGGTTCGTGTGTGTTCAGATGCGGTTGTGGGAGGCATTATTGCGGCTGTTACCCCTAGTAGCGCTAGGGTCATGAGTGCACTAAATAAGCGGCGCATGAGTATCCTCGGTGAATATAGAAAAGTCGGCTATAGCAGCAGTATAGCTGCTATAGCCGAGTGTTAGTTTGCCGGCGGTGATGTCACCAGTCAAAGAAGCTATTATCGTTGTCGCAACTGCTGTCGCTGCCACTATCGTAACTATTGTCATCGTTATAGTCGTAGTCGCCGCTATCGCTATCGTAGCTGGTGTCGTCGTCGCTAATGTCGTAGTAGTTGCTAACGCCGTCACTTCCAGATAGCCAGTTCATGGGTGATGCATTAAACCTAGGCTGAGGTTTACGAGCTGAGTCTTTCGAATTTCCAGCTATCATAATTAAAAACATGCCTGTTGCAACGAAGACTATAATTACGGCAAGAGGTATAAACCTAGAATCCATGTCTTGCTGTTCCTGGCTATAGCCGGAATTATCGTAAGACTGGCTACTGTAACTATTATCGCTGGTCGAATCGTCGTAAGACGGATCTTCGTAGGTGTCATTGTTGGGATCATCGTAGGAGTGATCGCTGTCGTAATTGTTGTAATAGCGGTTGTAGTAATTAGAACTTCCTGAACGAGAGTTAGAACGCCCCAACCAAGAGTTACGTCGTGAAGAAGAACCAGAACCGCTGGAATTAGAGCCCCCAGAACTTGAACGACGCGAGGAAGAGCCAGAACCGCTGGAACTTGAACGACGCGACGAAGATCCAGAACTGCTGGAATTAGAGCCCCCAGAACTTGAACGACGCGACGAAGAACCAGAGGAACTGCGTCCGCTTGAACCGCCGCTGCTACCTCCACGACCTGCCGGGACCGCATTACGCCCCGTTGTGGCTGCGCCAGAAGTTGACTGGCTGCCGCTCACTGAGCTGCTTGAGATTGGGGTAATAGAACTGCCTACAGCACTGGCGCCAGCACTAGGAATACACAGGCATGCAGCTGCGATAGTGGCCAAAGCTAGCAAAGCATGTTTGCGAAGTTGCGTATTTAATTTAGTGGCAGAAAGGGGTGAAAACACGCTCACGGTTATTCCTGAGGTAGTGCTGATGTAGTTAAAACTAGTTCCTAATCAGAATAACCGTTGCTCTAGAGGTGGGCATCGGGGAATTATCCCCGCCGCCACAGTTTCACTTGCCTAACGAGGGAATACAAAGATAATCCAGCTAAGATAAAAAGTGCGATTTTCAGGTTCTTGTCTTTTTTGTAGTCATCGTCATCAGAGTAGCTGCTGTAACTAGAGCCTACGTGGCCTGAGCTAGAGTGTCGTCGCCCAGAGTTGTGGTGCGAAGAACCCGATCTGGAGTGCCCTGAGCTGTGCCCGCCACTGTGCCCACCGCCGTGACCGCCGCCATGGCCACGCGTGGGGACCCTGTTATGACCAATAGCTATGCTCACAACAGAAGTTGATTGGCTGCCACTTACTAAGGTACGTGAGCTAACGGCTGTGCGCGCAACGCTGGCGCCGGCGCTGGGAACGCACAGGCATACGGCTGCGGCAGTGGCCAAAGGTAACAAAGCGTGGTTGCGAAATTGCATATTTAAATTATCTGTAGATATTTTCGCTCGAAAAATTATGGTTAGGCTTCGCTCATTGCTTTAAGCACGCCACCCACTACTACTAAACCTACTAATACAGCTAATATGATTAAAGTTGTGCGCTTTGAAAATTCGATTCCTAGTCCCTCGCTGTCGTCATAGCGGTGGTAATTGTAGTAGTCGTCGTAGTCGTCATAGTAATAGTTGTTATAGTAATTGTTGCCGTAGCGGTTGTAGTAATTAGAGCTACCTGAGCGCGAGTTTGAATAACCTTGCGAGTTGGAGTTACCGGAGTAGTAGTTCGAGTAACCCTGAGATCCTGAGTTGCTTGAGTAAGGATCGGAATAGCCGCGTGAGCTGGAGCTACCAGAACTAGACCCTGAGTAGCCCTGAGAATTTGAGTTGCCGGAGTAGCCTTGTGAACTGGAGTTACCGGAGTGCCCCTGTGAACTGGAGCTGCCAGAGTTGGACCCTGAATATCCACGCGAGTTGGAATTTCCAGAGTAACTACGGGAGTTAGAGCCCCTGGAGTTGGAGCTACCTGAGCGCGAGCCGCTAGAGCGAGAGCTGGAACGCCCAGAACTGGAACTGCGACGTGAAGACCCTGAACTGGAACTTTTTGAGCTGTGACGTGAAGAACTTCTGGAGCTAGAGCGTCCGGAACTTGAACTTCCAGAGCGCGAGCCGCTAGAGCGAGAGCTGGAACGCCCAGAACTGGAACTGCGACGTGAAGAAGAACTAGAGGAACTGCGCCCGCTTGAACCTCCACTGCTGCCCCCACGGCGTGCCGGAGCCACGCTACGGCCAATTGCTGTGGTTAAGCTAGAACTTGACTGGCTACTGCTTACTGAGCCGCTTGAAATTGAGCTGACAGCAGTGCGTACAACGCTGGCACCGGCGCTAGGAACACACAGGCACACGGCTGCAGCAGTGGCCAAAGCTAGCAAAGCATGCTTGCGAAGCGGCGTATTTAATTTAGCTGCAGATATGGGCAAAAATGTGCTCACGGCTGTTCCTGAGGTAGTAGTGATTTAGTTAGAGGCTGTACCTGGCCATATAGCCAGGCACAACCTAACCGTCAGTGGCTACACGCGCGGCGGGTAATTCGGATAACCAGGCGACGGCATAACCGCCTTGGCTGCCTTGTTTTTACGCGCAATAAGAACCGCGCACAACACTGCAGTAATTATCTCAATCGCAATAACAGCTATCAACACATACATGGCAATGTTGTCTTTAGTGGAAGAAGTAGACTGCGCCGCGTTAGCAGTGAGTGTTGGTGTAGCAGACTCAGTTGTAACACAGCCGCCTTTAGGGGGAGGCTCTGGGGAGTCACCCCCATACACGTGAAAGTGGGTAGCAGTGGTAGCGTCTAGTTTTACACTCCCCGAAGCCTCTACGTTCGGGGTAGAGATAGTCCAGTCATATTCGATGAAGGTGTCGTTAAGGATTGAGAGCGCATAGTCATAGGTTTTGGTGTCTAGACTAGAACCTTGCGGCAGGCTTAGCTTCACATATTTAGTGGTAAGCGTGTAGTCTGGGAAATACTTTTTAGCAGTTTCCAGATACTGCACATCTAGGCTCTTAAAAGACAAAGAGTACTTATCGTCACCCAGCGGAGTTAACTTAATTGCTTGCGAGTCGCTGGGCAAAATTTCCCGGGTGATGGTGCAGAAAGTCTGGTCTTGCTCCTGGCCATACTCAACTTGGAAAAGACTTGCAGTGTTAGTTTTAGTGCAGTTTTCTTTGGTTACACCAGAGCCGATCACCTGCACACCTTCTAGGGTGTAACCGTCAGGGAACAGCTTGTAAACGTAGGCGACGGTTAGCTCCGTATCTGCTGCAGATACGGCTGGCATAAAAACTGCACACGTGCCTAATAAGCTAAGTGCCATTAGCGCATTGAGTATCCGACGCATCATTGCTCATCCTCATTGAGTTACTGCAAACAACTGTGAGTGCAGTATATTTTATTAACGGCGCAGGGCTGGCGGGTATTAAGTCTCAAATACTCCGCCAGCCCTGCTAGAACACTTTACTTAGTGTTCCAACCATAATCCTTGGGATCATAGTTTTGCCAACCATTATTCTGGTTGTAGTTATTGTTTTGGCCGTAACCGTTTGTGAGTAGCCGTTTTCATTGTAACTACCCGCGTTATAGCCATCTTGGCCATAGTTACTTTGGCCGTAGCTATCTTGGCCGTATGCGTTGGGGGTGTAACCACCCTGACCATAGCTACCAGCACCGTATCCGCCCTGATCGTAACCGGTTTGTCCGTAACCAGTCTGGCCGTAGCTACCTGCAGAGTAATTTCCGTCAGAGTAGCCTCCCCGCCGAATACCCTCCCGCCGAGTAGCCTCCGGGAGAGTAACCTCCTGCAGAATATCCACCCGCGTTATAGCCGCCATCAGGCGAATAGCCATTAGGGTCATAGCCACCCGGTCCGTTGCCGTAAGGAGCGTATTGGTCCTGTGCATAGGCGTTTTGGCGAGCGCGCCAGATAAATACAAAGACGAAAATGAGTACCACTGCCAATAATGCAAACATGATCATGGCTGTGCGATCAGTCATGGTCGAGTTTGAGCTTCGGGATCCGTGGTGGTGATGGTAGTAGTGGTAACGCGTGCGATAGCCTGAACGATAGCTTGAACGCCTGCGAGAAGAGCGACTTCTGCTGCCTCGGCCCCTGCCGCCGCCACGACGGGCCTGAATGTTGGAACGCCCGGTTGAATTATCGACGCGTTCGCCTACCCCAGTAGAGAGCTCAGCTTCCCCGGTAGATAGCCCAGTCTCGCTCAACCTGTTAGCGGCTAGCTGGTTAGAGACTAACTGGGTTGAGCTGACTGCGACACTTGGGGCATCAGTGAAAGTATGTGCGGCAGCTGCGTCTGCGCTTGGAACGCACAGGCATGCGGCCGCAGCTACAGACAGTGCTAGCAGCGTGCGTTTACGTAGCGGCTTGCGGCTTTTAGCTGCAGCTGCGCGCGCATTCATATTCACTGTGAATCCTGGTTTTAGTTGTTCTGGTTGAAACTCGGGTACTGGCGAGTGGGAGCCAGGCCCTCGTCTTGTCCCAGGCGGATAGTGGGGTAGTAGTCCTCAGCGTCGCCACCAGCTGCCGGCGCGGCGTCGTAATCCTGCGGCTGAGCGGGGGTTACCTGCGGGGGCAGGACGACGTCGTCACCAGCTGAGCTGGAAGGAGCCGACTGGGCAGGACTTGCGGGCTGAGCCGGGCTTGCGGGCTGGCCAGCAAAGGGGCTGCCGGCCGCAGCGGACTGAGCTGAGGGAGCTGCCGCGTATCCCGCTGACGGAGCTGACGGGTTCGGGGACTGATAGCCGCCCTGGGCAGCGCCGTTTTGGGTGGGGCCACCCTGAGCAGCACCGGGGCCACCCTGGTAACCGCCTTGCGGGTAGCTAGGGGCTGCAGGAGCGCTAGGAGCTACCGGAGCAGAGTTGCCGGCCGGAGCGTTAGGACCACCATAGTTAGGGCCGCCAGCAGGACCGTTAGGGGCGCCATAGTTGGGGCCACTTACCGGACCATTGGGTCCGCCTACAGGGCCGTTGGGGCCGCCGTAGTTGGGGCCACCAGTACCCATGCCACCAGCGGGGGCGCCGGGGCCAGCGGGGCCAGAGGGACCACCAAAGTTATTGGGACCATAGCCGGGGCCAGCAGGGCCACTGGGGCCAGCCGGGCCGCCAAATCCAGGGCCGTTAGGGCCAAAGCCGGTGCCGGGAGCGCCCGGGTAGGGGCCGAAGTTAGCCTGGTTGTTCTTCTTGCCGTTCTTCTTGACCACCAGCACAGTGGCGATTACGCCGATAACCGCAATCACGGCCACAACAGCAGCAACGATGTAAAGCGTGGTGTTGTCGTCGTCGTCAGAGCTGGAGCTAGAGCTGCTGGAGGTCTGCGCAGTTGAGGTGGCGCTAGCGCAGGGGTGGCACCTTTCTGGTCGCTGGTAGGCGAGTCGCTGGGAGCAGGGGAAGTGGTGGAGTTGTTAGAACCGCCAGAGCCGCCGGAGTTGCCGTTCAGATCGCCGATACCAAGATCGTCACTGTTGGAGCCACCGCCACCGTTGGAGCCACCGCCACCGCTAGAACCGTTGAAGTTGACGGTACCTGAAGCTTCAGGAGTATAAGTGCTTGTATCCCAGCCGTAGACATCACTGCTAGCGGTGCCTGCTGTTTGAGCTCCATCAGCCGTAACGTTCGAGCCCTTGGGGACCGCGAGCATGGTTCCTACTAGCTTGATATCCAAGCCACTTTTGCCTTCTACGATGCTTTTAAGAGCGTATGAATAGCCCTTAAACTTAAAGTCGTAAGAGCTGGAAGTCTTATTGGTGACAGTGACCCCTAGAGGCCGCGAAGTAGAACTGTAGGTCTTGTAAATTAAGCACGTAGAGCCTGAGGATTTGGGCGAAAAGTATGCTTGGTAGTCGCCGCTAGCCTGGCAATCAGATTTACTCAATGACCCAGTCTCATCGTAGACCATTATGCCCTGGTTGATGCTTCCCTTCTTGTCCATTATGGTGATGGCATAGCCCTCATAACTGTCTGCCGCAGTTGCTGCAGGGGCAAGTAAGCAGGCAAGTATGAGTGCCAATACTCCTGTTAATGCTGACAATCTTGCGCGCATCTGTGTGTCCTCTTCTGTATGCCGCAGGTGCGGCTAGTAAAGCTGGGCCTGGTCTTATAGATCTCTATATAGATCGGGCCCAGCTCTATCCTAGTGTCGTAGGGCTAAAAATATCTTGAGTTTTCTTGGGGGATAACTCCCCTTAGTGGTTTGCGCCGGTCCCGTTACCAGGCCCGTAAGGAGCCGACGGCGGCTGGTTTCCGGGGTTGTAAGGGGCCTGGTTGCTTGGCGCTGAGGGGGCCGACGGCGGCTGGTAAGGCTGCTGCTGGCCCGAGTAGGGCTGGGGCCTGTAACCACCTGGATAACCGCCCTGGGGTGCGCCAAAACCTGCGCCCCGAGGGCCTGGGCCAGTGCTGGGAGCGCCCGGGCTGGTTGAACCAAAGCCTGCGCCAGGACCACCTGGGTAAGCCCCCGGGTAAGGGCCGGGATAAGTGGGGCCAGTAGGCTGCTTTTTCTTGTTTACAAGCACAATTGCAGTGATTGCGCTGGCTGCGAGTACCACTACAGCAACGCCGATCCCAATGTACAAGGCAGTGTTGGAATCTGATTTGTTGCTAGCTAATGCGTTAGCAGTGGCACTAGGAGTAGCCGATTCGCTGGTGGCGCTGGGGGTGGCTGACTCAGTGGTGGGTGTGGGAGTGGGTGATTCGCTTTCAGAAGGATCACTATTCCCCGTGATGTATTGTGCTGCAGAAGCATCTAAGGTAGTGGTCCCCTTGACATAAATAGAGGTGCTTACATCATCCCACCTATAAATATCGTATTTATCATTACTATCGTTTGTTGCCTTTTCTACCCCGGATGAGAAGGTAGTACCTTTAGGCATGGCAATGCTGATGCTTGTGAAGTTTAGTGTGCGGCCAGAAAACAGACTTTCAGCTTCTGACTTGAGTGAGGAAAAAGACAGGGCAGTGAACCTAAAGGAGTACTTGTTATCTCCCAGCGGAGTTAATTGAATCGATAGCGCCCCATAAAGTTTTTCTGGCTTATATTGATAACCAACCGTGCAAGTACCGTCGCTTTCATCATAAAGTGGCTGATATGTTGAAGACTTACAATCCTCAGCGGTGGCGCCTGAAACAGAGATTCCCTCTAGGAATGTGCCGTCTGATTTCATGCCGGCTATATACTCTGCCTCCAGCTCTTCTGCGGCGGCAGTGGGTGCAATCGCGCCTGTGACGGCCAGTGTTAAGAGTGCCATTAATGCTGTCAGTTTGCGACGCATAATGTTCCCTCCTCGGATGATTGATTATTTAGAGCATAGCGCATGGGGCGCCTAACTTTTTACGCCTGTGGATAGTTTGGGTCTGATCCGTAAGGCGGCTGGCCCTGGCCGGGCTGATACGGTTGCTGCTGACGGGATTCTGAGGGAGTCGATGCTCTAGGACTGCTTAGGGCTGATAGTGTTTGATGGCCCGGCCCGGAAGTGGCTGAGGGTGTCTGATTCCTCATAGGAGAAGAAGCTGACAAAGATTGGTTGACGCGCGCACCTTGTGGCATGGCGTGAGGCTGGTGGGAATCCAGGTAGGCAGCAGAGGCTGAGTCAAGCTCCGTAGGCAGGAAAGGTCTCGGATGTGAGTTAAGGAAGTGTTGTACAACTACCTGCTTTTTCTTATTCATTAGTGCAATGGCAATAATTGTTGCTGCCGCGATTATCGATACGGAAATAGCTGTGGCGATATATAGGCTGGTGTTAGGTTTAGATTTAGCGTTGAGTGCTATCGCGTTGGTAGTTGCTGCAGGGGTTGGTGACTTGCTGTTTGCTGCAGAGTCTGATGATTCGGTTGATGGGAAAGGCTTGGACGTCTCGCCGGTATAGGGGTTGTTTCCTTTAGGTATGTATTGTGCTACCGAAGCATCTAAGATAGTGGTCCCTTTGACATAAATATAGGGATTATCTGCATTCCATTTATACCAAACGTTATCATTATCTACATGAGTTGCCTGCTCTAGTCCTGATAAGAAAGTGGTTCCCTTAGGTATGATCAAGTTGATAGTCGTGAAGTTTAAGGAGTAGTTGGAATATAGCTTCTGAACACTAAGCTTATTGCTTGGAAATAGCCAGGTTGAAATTTGAAAAAATACTTATTGTCACCAAGGGCGGTTAGCTTTAATGATTCCCATTTAGTTACATCTTTGGGGCGTTTTGTGTATCCAATAATGCAATTCTTTGTTTTTTCGTCATATGTTGGCTTAAAGGTTTCAATGGGTTTACAGGTGTCGGCGCTAACATTTTTGACGACGACAAATTCTGAGAATGTGCCATCTGACTCTAAAGTTGCTCCATACGTAGCGGACAATTCATCTGCGGCGGCAGTGGGTGCAATCGCGCCTGCGACGGCCAGTGTTAAGAGTGCCATTAATGCTGTAAGTTTGCGACGCATAATGTCCCTTCCTTGGGTGGTTGATTGTTTTAGAGCATAGTGCACGGGGCGCCTAACTTTTTACGCCTGTGGATAGTTTGGGCCTGATCCGTAAGGTGGCTGGCCTTGGCCAGGCTGATACGGTGGCTGAGGTGTCCCAGTTCCATTCTGGTACTGGCTACCAGCAGCTTGGTTGGCGCCCGGGTATGCAGGAGGGTTAAATGCTCCAGGAGCGGTGGTGTCTGGCATGCTGGGAACCATTGGGGTACTCATGCCTGGAGCGACTACGCCAGGGTAGGGGCCGTAGTTAGCAGTGGCGGCTTGCTTTTTCTTGTTAATAATTACGACGGCGGCAATTGCGATCGCTGCAATTACTACTGCCGCAATGGTGATACCTACATACAAGCCAGTGTTGGAACCTGAATCCTTAGCCGGAGCTGTGGCGCTAGTGCTCTGAGTGGGCATAGCTGAAGTGGCAGGGGTGGGGGTTGAAGATTCTGTTGTTGCGCTGGGAGTAGGCGTGGGTGAGGAAGTGCTAGCCGTCAAGTAGCCTGCCACAGAAGCATCGAGGGTGGTGGTGCCCGTTACTGACATTAACGGACTGTATTCGGTCCAGCGATAGGCGTCAGTATCGGTGTTGTCTAATTTTGTGGCATTACCTTTACCGTTGGTGATAACACTACCTACAGGTAGAGATAAAGTGATCTTGGTGATCTTGATGGTATCGCCTCGATACACATCGCTGGCAAGTGCCTCGTAGTCGCTGACAGAAAGAGTGCTGAACTCAAAGGAATAGCTGGTGCCGCCATTTGAGGTCAGCTTAAGTGTAAAAGCTTTGGTGATCCGCTCGCCTTTAAAAGACAGTCCAAGCAAAGCAAGCGTTACGTTTAGCGTCATAAACAGGCTTGTATTTCGTGGATTGGCAGCTTTCTTCAGTTACTCCCATAACGGCAATGAATTCCGTGATTGTGCCGTCGCTAGAAAGCTGGGTTACATATGATCCCTCGTATTCCTGTGCGGTGGCGGTAGGTGCGATCATGCCGGCGCCTGCCAGCATTAAAAGCGCCATTAAAGCTGTCAATTTACGACGCATGTTATTTCCTTCCCTGGTAGTGACTATTTTGTTGCCTAGGTACCGATATTTAGCTGCCTGGATAATTAGGGCCACTGCTGTATGGCGGCCGCTCTCGACTTGTAGGAGCTTGTCCGTTATGGGGTGAGCTGGGATAGTGGTGTGGAGTATTAGGTCCACCAGGGGAAGAAAATTGAGGTTTAGCTGGCTTTTTACGTTTCTTGGAAAGCAAAACAGTTGCCATGATCCCAATCGTGGCAACTAGACCGCCAACAATTATGGCAAGCAAGAGACTGTTGTCAGTTTGCTCAGAGCTTTTCTTAACACTTAGTGCGGTAGGAACAGCTGAAACTGGGGGAGGTGACGAAGCCTTATCGGAGCGCTTGGTCAGGCCCGTGGTGGTCTCGGCGGTAGCAGATGGGGTGCTTTGTGGACTTACGCCAGAGTTGATCGTAGGGGCACCATCTGCTGAGGCAGCCAGTTCCATAGTTCCTGTTACGCTAGCCGCGCCGGTTTCAGTAGTGCTCCCGTTCCAAGTGTAGTAAGCATATTTATTATCTTTGCTTTCCACCGGGGAAAGTGTTTTAGTGGTGACTTTTGCCCTTACTGGGATGGCGAGCACAGTCTTAGTGACGTTAAGATCATTGACATTTATCTCAAGGCCAGCTGCGATTTTAACGCGCATGGCAACTGAGTTTGGTATAAATATAAAATTGATATTATTTTTTGAACCATTGGGGGTTCTTAATAGGGCTGCAAGGTATTCGTTCTCGTCATAGTACTGATAGAACATGCATTCACTTTTGCTGCCTGATTGGCTGAAATCAGCAGTGTAATCATCAATGTCGTCGCAATTGGAGTCATTAATAGTGCCGTCAGTACTACTAAGAGATATTGCTTCGTAGGCAGTGCCGTCTTTTTCAAGAATATAGATAAGCTTGGCGGTAATGCTACCTGCAGCGACAGCACTAGGCGCGCATATGGCTCCAGCCATTAATGTGATAAAAGCTAGTGCGGTTGTGAGTGCGCGTTTCACTGCTTCTCCTTGAGTGTGTCGCTTAGGGGGAGCTGTCTTAACCGTATCAGGCTGGTGGCCAGGCTTCCTAGGTTTGTCGGTTCTGGGCAGTGGGGTAGCCCGCTTTGGGCTGGTTGCCTGTGTAGTTGGTTTTCTCTTTGAATGATTACAATTGGCCTTGGTTATTGGTCACCCTGGTTGTGCTGCATGGAAGACTGTGAACTTGGGTGAGGTTGTGGGGCCGGTGTTTGCGAGATTGGGTGGCTAGCTTGCTGTGGCTGCGGGCCGGAATGGGGTTGGCCGTTATAAACCCTGGTGGAGGCTGCAAAGTAGACGGTAGGAGTTGGTTCTTTACGTTTTTGCACTAGCAGAACGGTGGTTACTACACTCGTCAGGGCCACTACCGAAACCACACCTAGTACCACGTAAAGCGCAGTATTGGAGTCGCTGGACTTGTGACTGACGGCTAGCACAGTAGTGTTATTGCCAGATGGATTATCGTTGCTGATCCCGCTGTCTTCTGGGGCAGGGGCAATAGATGGGCTGACGGTAGTGCTAGAAAACGGTATGGTTCCTTTCAACTCTGCAGTTGAATCAACAGCTGTGTTACCGTTCCAGGTGTAATAGATGTTTGCTGCCTTTGGCTACTTTTGGAGATAGTGTTTCCCTGTCTACAGTAGCATTTAATGGCAGTGCGGCTACCGTATAAACCACATTTAGATCATTAGTTTTCTTTAATCCCAGAGCATATGCGACTTCGATTCGCATAGAAGCTGACAGGCTCATAAATGTGAACTCAAGCTTGTCGTCTACACGGTGTGTAGACCAGGCGTGGCCGTATTCATCTCTGTCATAGTGTTTACGGAAAACGCATTCGTTTTTGCCACCTGACTGATTAAATTCCGCAGTGTATGTTTTGGTGTTTTTACAGTTGGAAGAGTTTATAGTGTTATCTTTACTGTATGCGGCAGTTACTTCCTCGCTACTGCCATCGTAGTTGAGGATGAACATTAATGTGGTTTCAATGTTCCCGGAAGCTGTGGCGATAGGGGTGGCAAGAGCTGCGCCAACCAATGTGATAAAAGCTAGCGCTGTTGCTAGTGCGTGTTTCACGGCTTCCTCCTTTAATCTATTGCTAGTGACTTAGTTGTGATTGGTTGCCTGGATAAGTTTGTTGTATAGACTGCTGTGGGCTCTTGTTAGAGGTTACGGGCAAGGATTTACTATAGTAAATGTGTAGAGATTTTTCACGCTTTTTCGCAATTAAAACTATGGTCGCAATTCCAATTAAAGCTGATGTGCAGACAATAGCTAATGCAATGTAAAACTCGATATTAGAGCCATTATCCTTGCTCAGTGAGGTAGCGGAAACGGCATGCAGAGAGTCATCATCAGTAGCTGTTGGAGTAGTTGTGTTAGTGGGTTCACTAGTGGGCTTAATAGATGAGTTAGGAAATGGCATTTTTCCTTTTAGGCCAGCATCTGGGTTGCTAGCTGCGCTCGCCCTCCAAGTGTAGTAAATATGTTTACTGCTTTTCTCTACCTCTGGTAATAAAGTCTGCTCGGAAATATTTGTATTTGCTGGCACTACCACTACGAGATTATTTATTTTTAGTGGTGTACTGTAGTTGATACCTAATGCTTTTTTTGCAAGTTCTAGCGAGTAGTTGGGCGTGTTTGAGAAAGTGAAGTTAATGTCGTTTTCTCCTTGTTGCTTATGCCAAGTGCTAGTAAGGTCGTTTTCCCGTTATGCCTAGCGAAGAGGCATTTGTTCCTGCCTTCTACTTGACTAAATCGTGCGGTATGGCGTTTGCCGTCCTTGCAGTTGGAAGTGTTGACTGTACCGTCATTGCTATAGACGATTATAAAATCATCGCTGCTTCCATCTTGGTTAAGTACAAACATTAATGTTGTGTCAATCTTTTCATCAGCTACTGCGGCTGGGATGGGTATGGCTGCTGTAGCTAATGTCATGAAGGCTAGTGTGATTGCTAGTATGTGTTTCATTGCCTTCTCCTTATTAATCGTTGCAGGGCTGTGGTTGATTTGTAACTTTAGTCTATTGTCCTGAAGAAAAACTTTCAGAACTTTTAACTCTGGTTAGGTAGTTGGCTTGGTAGTATCGGGATGCTGATTAGGTTGCCCTGGCTGATTTTGGTGAGGTTGCATAGGCGGATAGATCTGTTCTAATTGTGGTGGCAATGATGAATAAGGTCGTGAGTTATAAGGGTTGGTGGGAAAACTAGGCTGATGTGGTGGGAAAGTTGGTTTTTTACGTTTTTGCACTAGTAGTACAGTTAGTGCAATGCCGGCCAAAGCAACTACCGATACAACCGCTAACACAACATAAAGGGTAGTGTTAGAGTTATTAGAATTCTGCTTTGTGGCTAGAACAGTAGGGGAGGCTGCGTTAGATGAAAAGTTGTCGCTGGGGTTGTCTGTATGAGCAGGTTCCTTGGCATAACTAGCATCTGGTGTGGCAGTGGGATTGGAGATTGGGATAGTTCCCACTAACCCCGCTCCCATGGTCTCAGTAGTATCTCCCTCCCATGTGTAGTAGACATAATTACTACCTTTAGTTACTTTGGGTTGCAACCTTTCAATAGTGACGGTGGCATTTAAAGGAATTGCCGCAACGCTTTGGGTTATGTTAAGCGCATTTGTGTCGAATCCGAAACGAGTCGCTACTTTGTAGACGAAATCAAATGAAATCCCTGTAAATGAAAACTTAATTTCATTGCCTTCGACATTCTTTATCCATGAGCTGGATAATTCGTCGATGGTGCGGTGTGTTGAAAGTAGGCATCTATTTTTGCCGTCTTTTTGTTTAAATTCTGCTTCGAAATCTCCGAAAGCTTTGCAGTTAGATTTATTTATGGTTTCGTCGCTGCTGGAGATAATAACGCCCTGATCTGTGCTGCCGTCAGCTTCAAGTACGAACATTAGTGTGGTTTCGATACTGCTAGTAGGTGTGGCAGCCATGGCGGCAGCGGC